>Ga0209093_1000041_pt1 | contig 71747 bp, 58 predicted proteins | sample SidtaG_4_FD_187450 | JGI IMG/M metagenome (GOLD analysis project Ga0209093, IMG submission 187450) | Marine algal microbial communities from Sidmouth, United Kingdom - Sidmouth_Male1 metaG (SPAdes) (version 2) | ecosystem: Host-associated > Algae > Red algae > Unclassified | place: Sidmouth...
AGGCGGAAAAAGATTGTTTAAGTTTAACTTATAAAGATGAAGTATTGAGTAATGCTCCTTTGCAAAGAAATTTTCATGAAGTTTTTCAATATTATTCAGATTTAATTCAAACAGACTCTCCTGATAAATACAAAGCCTTTAACGGATTGTATGGGTATACAACCTATGATGCGGTTCAGTATTTTGAGAATATCAAACTACATGCAAAACAAGCAGATTCTGCCATTCCATTTTTGCATTATAGTTTCTTTAGATATATCATTGCTATCAATCATTTTAACGATGAAATGACTATTATCGAAAATGTGCCTGAAGGCGATGGCTCTAATATTGATGAAATTATAGCGATTGTTAACAATCCAACGTATCAAACACAAAGTTTTTCGTATGATGATGATAGCGAAACTTCTAGTTGTACTGATGAAGAATTTAAAGAGTATGTAAGAAAAGGAAAAGCACATTGTAAAAGAGGAGATGTGTTTCAGATTGTATTGTCTAGACAATTTCAACAAAAGTTTAAAGGAGACGATTTTAATTTATACAGAGCTTTACGCTCTATCAATCCATCACCTTATTTATTTTATTTTGATTACGGGAATTTCCGTTTGATGGGGTCTTCACCAGAAGCACAAATAAAAGTTCAAAAAGGTGTAGCAACCATCAACCCAATTGCAGGAACGTTTAGAAGAACAGGAAATGCAAAAGAAGATCATGCTTTAGGAGAGAAGTTGTCAAACGATAAAAAAGAAACCGCAGAACACGTAATGTTGGTAGATTTGGCTCGTAACGATATGAGTAAACATGCAGATAATGTTACTGTTGAGGTTTTTAAAGAAGTACAATACTTTAGTCATGTAATTCATTTAGTATCTACAGTAGAAGGAAAAATAAAAGGAGATCCTTTAAAAATTGTAGGAGATACATTTCCAGCAGGAACTTTAAGTGGTGCTCCAAAATACAAAGCAATGCAATTGATAGACACCTACGAATCTCAGAGTAGAGGTTTTTATGGTGGAGCAGTAGGGGTAATTGGTTTGTCTGGAGAAGTAAATTTGGCTATTGCAATCCGTTCATTTGTTAGTAAAAACAATACACTTTACTACCAAGCAGGAGCAGGAATTGTAATGGATTCTACAGAAGAAGGAGAGTTGCAAGAAGTAAATAATAAATTAGCTGCACTAAAGAAAGCATTGGTGTTGGCTGAGAAAATATAAATTAGAATTGAGTAGATAGTAAAAAGTACAGCGTAAGAATTGCTACCGTACCAATACTCAATACTCAGTACTTAGTACTATACAAATATGAAAATATTAATATTAGATAACTACGATTCTTTTACCTACAACTTAGTTCATATGGTAGAAGAAATTACGGGAGAAACACCAGATGTTTTTAGAAACGACGAAATTCCTCTAGAATTGGTAGGAGAATATGATATTATCATGTTGTCCCCAGGACCAGGAATTCCAGACGAAGCAGGGATTTTAAAAGAGGTGATTGCCGAGTATGCTGGCAAAAAACCCATTTTTGGAGTTTGTTTAGGATTACAAGCAATTACGGAGGTGTTTGGAGGCGAAATTATCAACATGGATGAGGTTTATCATGGAGTTGCTACCGAAATGAAAGTAGTGGATGAGGATGCTGTTATTTTTAAAAAATTACCTCAGTTTTTCACTGCAGCAAGGTATCACTCATGGATAGCAAATGCAGACAAAATACCCAAAGAATTAAAAGTAACTTGTGTAGATGAAGATGGTGGAGTGATGGCTATAGAACATGAAAAGTTTAATATTAGTGCTGTACAATTTCATCCAGAATCTATTTTAACACCCGATGGAGAAATTATGGTGAGAGCTTTTATAGAGAACGTTAAAAATAATTTGTAGACCAAATCAAAGAAAATGAAAAAACTACTGGCAAGGTTGTTTGAATATGAAAAATTAAGTCAAGAAGAGGCTAAAAATGTTTTAATTCAGATAGCAAAAGGAGAGTGTAATAACTCTCAAATAGCATCTTTTTTAACCGTATTTTTAATGCGACCTATTACGGTGGCAGAATTAACAGGTTTTAGAGAAGCGCTGTTAGAACTGGCTTTAAAGGTAGATTTTCTAGAGTTTAATACTATTGATTTGTGTGGAACAGGTGGAGATGGTAAAAATACGTTTAACATTTCTACGCTTACATCATTTGTAGTAGCGGGTACAGGTAACAAAGTAGCAAAACACGGAAATTACAGCGTGTCTTCTGCATCAGGATCCTCTAACATGTTAGAGTATTTAGGCTATCAATTTACTAATACAGAAAGTGTGTTAAAAAATCAGCTAGACAAAGCTAATATTTGTTTTTTACACGCCCCTTTATTTCATCCTGCCATGGCAGCAGTTGGGCCGGCAAGAAAAGAATTAGGTCTTAAAACCTTTTTTAATATGTTAGGACCTTTGGTAAATCCTAGCATGCCTCAAAACCAATTGGTAGGGGTTTTTAATTTACAAGTAGGTAGATTGTACAAAAGTATTTTAAGCAAAACATCTAATAATTTTACGGTAGTACATGCCCTAGACGGATATGATGAAATCTCTTTAACAGGTCCTTTTAAAGTGTATACAAAAGAAAATCAACAAATAATAAAACCCAATGATTTAGGTCTGACTAAAATACAGCAATCTGATATATATGGCGGAAACAACGTACCAGAAGCGGCAACTATATTTACTTCTATTTTAGAAGGAAAAGGAACCAAGGCTCAAAACAACGTTGTGTTAACTAATGCCGCATATGCATTAAGAACTCTGGACTCTAAACTAACGTTTAGAGCGGCTTTTCAAAAAGCAGAAGATAGCTTGATGGGAGGAAAAGCAAAACAAAGCCTAAAAGTATTGTTAGAAAATTAAAAATAAAGTTATCCGACTAGTGTCGAATAATAAAAACAAGAAACAAACCAAGTTAGGTTCTTGAGTAAAACTGAGAACCAAGATGTTAAAATTCGCAATTTAGATATGACAATATTAGAGAAAATTGTAGCCTATAAAAAAAAGGAAATAGCAAAAATTAAAGCAGAGGTTCAGGTTAAAAAGTTAGTGGAAAGTCCAAATTTTAAAAGAACACCTCTTTCCTTAAAAAGATCTTTATTAGAGGTGGGTTCTACAGGAATTATTGCTGAGTTCAAACGTCAATCTCCATCCAAGGGAATTATTAATGATAAAGCAGATATTTTAGACGTTACTAATGGATATTTAGATGCAAACGTAGCGGCTCAATCTATTTTGACAGACACCCACTTTTTTGGAGGAACCATGGTAGATTTAATGAAAGCCAGAAGCATTAACGATGTAAAGCCAATTCTTAGAAAAGATTTTATTGTAGATGCTTTTCAAATTGTAGAGGCAAAAGCCATTGGAGCAGATGTTATTTTGTTAATAGCTGCTTGTTTAACTAAAGACGAATTGAAAAATTACGGACAATTAGCTACGGATTTGGGAATGGATGTGTTGTATGAAATTCATACCCAAGAGGAATTAGATAAAATTGATGCGAACGATAAAATTATAGGAATAAATAATAGAAATCTAAATACCTTTAAGGTAGATTTAGAACATTCTATTGCGTTGGCATCTAAAATTCCAGATACCTGTATTAAGGTTTCTGAGAGTGGAATAAGCGACCCTAAAATTATTATGGGTTTAAAGCAATATGGTTTTCAAGGATTTTTAATTGGAGAAAATTTTATGAAAACAGCCAATCCGGGTCAAGCTTGTAAAGAGTTTATAGGACAAATGTAATTTAGTGCAAAGTAGTTCGTAAAAAGTACAAAGTAGGCGTAGCTACGATACTTGATATTTTTACCACGTACTTAATACTTGTAAAATATGAAAATTAAAATTTGTGGAATGAAGTTCTCCGAGAATATAAAAGCAGTAGCAGGTGTGCAACCTGACTATATGGGATTTATATTTTATCCAAAATCTCCACGCAATTTTGAAGGAGAAATTCCTGAAATTGATACAAAAATCAAAAAAACAGGAGTCTTTGTAAACGCTCCTATTGCCTTTGTTGTAGAAAAAGTACAACAATACGGATTTAAAGCAGTGCAATTGCACGGATCAGAATCAGTAGCTTATTGTCAAGAATTAAATAGTCATGATTTAGATATAGAGTTATTTAAAGTCTTTTCAATTAAAGACGAGTTTGATTTCTCAGTACTTAAAAACTTTGAACCTTTTGTAAATTACTTTTTATTTGATACCAAAGGAAAAGACAAAGGCGGAAACGGTTATACGTTTGATTGGTCGGTATTAAAAAGGTATCCATCTAAAAAACCTTTTATTTTAAGCGGAGGTATTGGACTAGAAGAGTTACAAGAAGTAAAACAAATAGTAAAAACAAATTTACCTATCTATGCGTTAGATTTAAATAGTAAGTTTGAAACAGAAGCGGCTGTAAAAGATGAGGTCTTGTTACAGCAATTTTTTAACGATATTAAAGGTATTCATGCGTAAGTAAGAGTGTCAAAAAGAATAGAATTATGCCAGAATTTCAAGTAGACAAAAATGGGTATTACGGACAGTTTGGTGGAGCCTATATTCCTGAATTGTTGTACCCTAATGTAAAAGAATTAGAAGATAATTATTTAAAAATTATCCATTCGGATGCTTTTCAAAAAGAGTATTTGTATTTGTTAAAACAATATGTGGGTAGACCCACTCCTTTGTATTATGCACCCAATTTATCAGATAAATATGGAGCTCATATCTATTTAAAAAGAGAAGATTTAAACCATACAGGAGCGCACAAAGTAAACAATACAATTGGGCAAATATTAATAGCAAAGCATTTAGGAAAAAAGAGAATTATTGCAGAAACAGGTGCAGGTCAGCATGGCGTAGCAACGGCAACCGTTTGTGCTTTAATGAATTTAGAATGTATTGTCTTTATGGGGGAGGTAGACATCAAACGCCAAGCTCCCAATGTAGCTCGTATGAAAATGTTAGGAGCAAAAGTTATACCCGCAACAAGCGGTTCTAAAACTTTAAAAGATGCTACCAACGAGGCTATTAGAGATTGGATTCAACACCCCGAAGAAACCTATTATTTAATTGGATCTGTAGTGGGGCCACATCCGTATCCAGATATGGTAGCTCGTTTGCAAGCTATTATTTCAGAAGAAATTAAATGGCAATTAAAAGAACAAACCGGAAAAGAAACTCCAGACACTATTATAGCTTGTGTGGGAGGAGGGTCTAACGCAGCTGGAGCTTTTTATCACTTTATGGACACTAAAGAGGTAGAATTGGTAGCGGTAGAAGCTGCTGGTTTGGGTGTGAATTCTGGAGAAAGTGCAGCTACTTCTCAACTAGGACAAGTAGGGGTTATTCATGGTTCTAAAACCATTTTAATGCAAGATGAGTACGGTCAAATAGTAGAGCCTTATTCAATTTCTGCAGGTTTAGATTATCCTGGAGTAGGACCTTTGCACGCACATTTGTTTGACAGTGGAAGAGGAACTTTTTTAAACGCTACCGATCAAGAAGCGTTAGATGCTGCTTTTGAATTGACTAAAATAGAGGGAATTATTCCTGCTTTAGAAACCTCTCATGCTTTGGCTGTATTAAAAAAAATGAACTTTAAAAAAGATCAAGTAGTCGTGATTAATTTATCAGGAAGAGGAGACAAAGATTTGGAAACGTATATTACAGAATTAGAGAAAAGAGAAGCAAGAGGAGATGAGTAAACTAACCACATTATTTAAAGAGAAACCAAACAGATTGTGTTCTGTTTATTTCACATCAGGATATCCTAATTTAAACGATACTGGAGCTATTGTTAAAAGTTTAGAAGCTGCTGGAGTTGATTTTTTAGAAGTAGGCTTGCCTTATTCTGATCCAATGGCAGATGGACCTACTATACAACACACTAGTTCTATTGCCTTAAAAAATGGAATCAATTTAGATGTCATTTTTAATCAACTAGAAGAAATTAAAAATCAGGTAAATATTCCCTTAGTTGCCATGGGGTATTTTAATCAAGTAGTGCGTTACGGTGCAGAAAAGTTTTGTGAAAAATGCCAATCTGTTGGTGTAGAAACTTTGGTGTTGCCAGATATGCCTATGATAGAATATGAGAACACTTACAAAGCGTTGTTTTCTAAATACGGACTCTCCAACGTGTTTTTAATAACTCCCCAAACCTCCAAAGAGCGCATTCTTAAAATTGATGCAATGACCGATGCTTTTATTTATGTGGTTGCATCATCGTCTATTACAGGAGCTAAAGGAGCTATTTCTTCAACTCAGATAGACTATTTTAACAGAATTAAATCTTATGGTTTAAAAAGCATTTTAATAGCAGGATTTGGTATTTCAAGTAAAGAAACTTTTAATACAGTTTGCCAACATGTAAACGGAGCCATTATAGGTTCTGCATTTGTAAAAGATGTAGGAACAAACGGTGTAGAGAATATAGAGAATTTTGTAAAGCAAATTATTAGCTAAACAAACAATTCATGAAATGTAAATACAAGGCTTATTGTGTGTTTTTGTTAACCTTTTTTTGTTTTGTTGTAAACGGACAAGATCTAGACCAGTTAAAAGCAACAAATTTTACGGCTCAATTAAATCAAAAATACGGAAATCACCCTCGCAATACTTTTGATTTGTTACTTCCAAAATCAAACAAACCCACCGCATTAGTTCTTTATATTCATGGAGGTGGTTTTGTTAGCGGAGACAAATCAGCAGCATACAAAAGATCTAAAGAAATAGATTACTTTTTAGATCACAATATAGCCTTTGCTACTATAAATTACAGGTTTTACAAAAACAACGACAGTATGGGGGTGAAAAAATGTTTAAAAGACATTCAAACAGCTATACAGTACCTAAAACACAATGCAACCACCTACAACCTAAACAAAACTAAATTTGCTTGTTATGGTAATTCAGCAGGAGCAGGAGCTAGTTTATACTTTGCCTTTCATAACGATTTTGCTGTTCCCAAAGACACAACGCTAGCAGGAGAATCAACAAAATTAAAGTGTGCAGGAGCTATATCCACCCAAGCAACTTATAATCTGTTTAAATGGAAAAAAATAATTCCTAATTTTTGGATTCCGTTATTGTTAAAAAAGAACATGTTTTACAAGCATGCGGCTAATTTTTATGGGTACAAAACATATCAAGAATTTAGACCTTACAAAGATAAAATCACAAAAAGTTTAGATATGTTAAGCATGATTGACGCCAGCGATCCTCCTATTTATTTAGAAAACGTATTAAAAAGTACTTTTCCAAGTACCATGAATATTATTCAGCATCACCAAAGCCACGCCGTCTATTTGTCAAAAAAATTAAAACAAAACGGAGTGCCTTATCAGTTAGAAACTTTTAGTGGTCAAAGCAAAACAAATAATTCGGCAACAAAGGTCGCCTTGTTTATAGTCCATCACCTAAACTAAAAAAAATAATAAGCAATAATTCAGATTAGGGCGTTCCCTTTGGGTCGGGCTTTCGTTACTCGCTTTTTAAAACAAGTATAATAAGCACTGTATATTGTTTTAAAAGAGCTCAAACAAAAACTCAATCCCTAACGCAACAAAGTAATCTATAAATTACCCAATTAAAAGAAATAGTATTGAATAAGCAATTGGTCTTACAAATTCTATCTTTTACAAAGATTATATACTATAAAATATAGGTTGACCTTTTTTTGGGATTTACAACTAACGTAGTATATTACCTTGTATATAAAAACACTTATAAACAGCAATTTACAGTTATTGGAATTAAGTAAAATAATAACAAAACCCTCTTTATCATAAAAGAGGGTTTTTTAAATAGGTTTAATCAAGCTTGTAAATTTCCATAATTTCCTTTAATATTCCTTCAAAGTTAATTTCCAAATCAATTAATTTTCCTGTAGAAATATCAAAAACCCACCCGTGTACGGTTACTTTTCTATCTCTAAAAGAGTTTTGATATTGAGACGTTTTAATTACATTAATACATTGTTCTTGAACATTTAATTCAATCAACCGTTTGTATTTTTTTTCGTTGTCTTTAATGGCGTTTAATTCAGATTTATGAATCCTATAAACATCTCTAATATTCCTTAACCAAGGATTTAAAATTCCTAAATCTTCAGACTTCATAGCCGCTTTTACACCGCCACAATCGTAATGCCCACAAACCACAATATGATTTACTTTTAAGTGTGTTAAGGCATAATCTATTACAGACATTGCACTTAAATCTGTGTTAGGCACCATATTGGCAATATTTCTATGTACAAAAACTTCACCAGGTTTTGCTCCCATCATTCTTTCAGCAGTAACCCTACTGTCAGAGCATCCTATGTATAAAATTTCTGGACTTTGTCCTTTAGATAAATCTTTAAAGTAATCCTTGTCAATTTCTTGTTTTTTTGCTATCCAAGTAGAATTCTTTTCAAAAATAGATCTTAAAGGCATCGTTAATCGTTTTTAGTTAATAATATCAAAACCAGTATAAGGTACTAAAACCTCAGGAATTTCAATTCCATTTGGGGTCTGATAATTTTCTAAGATAGCTGCCAATACTCTTGGTAAAGCTAAAGAACTACCATTTAAGGTATGAGCTAAAGTACTTTTTCCTTCTTTGTTTTTAAATCTAAGTTTTAATCTGTTGGCCTGAAAAGTTTCAAAATTAGATACAGAGCTAATTTCTAACCATCTATCTTGCCCTGCGGAAAAAACTTCAAAATCATAAGTTAAAGAAGAGGTAAAACCTAAATCTCCTCCGCATAAATTTAATACTCTGTATGGTAATTTTAATTCATGTAAAATATCTTTTACATGATCCACCATTCCATTTAAAGCATCTGTAGATTTTTCAGGATGTTCAATACGAACAATTTCTACTTTGTCAAATTGGTGTAACCTGTTTAAACCACGTACATGAGCTCCGTAAGATCCTGCTTCTCTCCTAAAACAAGGCGTGTATCCTGTTAAACAAATAGGAAAATCAGTTTCCTTAATAAGTTCATCTCTAAAAATATTGGTCAAAGGAACTTCTCCAGTAGGTATTAAGTATAAATCATCAATAGTAGCATGATACATTTGTCCTTCTTTGTCGGGCAACTGACCAGTTCCCATTCCAGAAGCCTCGTTTACCAAATGTGGAACTTGGGTTTCTTCGTACCCTGCATTGGAATTTTTATCCAAAAAATAATTGATTAAGGCACGTTGTAACTTAGCTCCTTTTCCTTTGTAAACAGGAAAACCAGCTCCAGTTATTTTGTTCCCTAACTCAAAGTCAATTAAATTGTACTTTTTAGCCAATTCCCAGTGTGGCAATGCATCTTTATGTAAAGTAGGAACTTTACCTTGTTCAAAAATAGTTTCGTTGTCGTCTTCAGAAGAACCAGCAGGAACTATTTCGTTGGGTATGTTAGGAATTGTATATAATAAGTCTAGCAAGGTTGTTTCTGCCAAGCTAAATTGTTCTTGTAGTTCTTTAGAAGAAACCTTTAACTTACTTGATTTCTCTTTTAATAAATTGGCTTTTTGAGCTTCGCCAGACTTAAAGAGCATTCCAATTTCTTTGTTCAAAGCATTAGATTCGGCTAAAATACCATCCAGTTTTACTTGGATACCTCTTTTTAGTTCGTCTGTAGCAATTACTTGATCTATAATAGCTTTGGCATTTTTAAAATTACGTTTAGCTAATCCAACTAAAACTTTTTCTTTATGATCTCTTATAAAGGGAACTTGTAGCATACCTATAAATTATTTGTAACAAAGTTAAACTTTCCGCGGAAACACAAAAACAATCTAAGAGCTAAGATCTAGTGTTTTTATATAATTTAAACTGTTTATTTTGTCTTTATTTAATTGCTCTTTTAAGGCTTCAATAGAATTAAATTTCTCTTCATCTCTTAGGTAAGAAAGAAATTCAATAGTAAGCTCTTCTCCGTAAATGGTGTCTTTAAAACTAAATAAATGCGCCTCTATAGTCCTTTTTTTACCACTTACGGTGGGTCTATTTCCTATATTCAACATTCCAAAATAACTATCCTTTTGGTATGTAGCCCTTATTGTATAAACCCCGTTTTTAGGAGTTAGTTTGTAAGTTTCAGAAATCTCAATATTTGCTGTAGGAAAACCAATAGAACCTCCTAATTGTTCTCCTTTTACTACAATTCCATTGATAGAAAAAGGAGTAGTTAAATATTGATTGGCTATTTTTATATGTCCAGAATTTAAAGCATTTCTAATTTTTGTAGAGCTTACGGCAATGTTATTAATATCTTGAGATTCTATTTCTTTGATATTAAAATCAAACGTGTGGCTATATTCTTGTAATTGTTCAAAATCTCCTTCTCTATTTTTTCCAAAACGATGATCGTAACCAATTACAAGTTCGGCAACATTTAATTTAGAAACTAAAACATCTCTTACAAAATCAAAAGCAGTTAAATTAGAAAAATTTTTATCAAAAGGTTGAATAACTAAATAATCTAACTCTGTTTCTGCTAAAATTGCAATTCTCTCATTAATGGTGTTAATTAGTTGTATAGTGTTGTTAGATTGTACCACCATTCTTGGATGTGGAAAAAAAGTTAACAATACAGATTTTAAATTCTTTTTTTTTGCTTGTTTAAAAAGCTGATCTAAAATTTTTCTATGTCCAATGTGTACACCATCAAAAGTTCCAATCGTAACCACAGATGCAATGTTTTCTGGAAAATTATGATAATTGTGAATGACTTCCAATTGCTATATTTTTTAGCTAATTTAACAATACTATTATAATAAATAAACACAACTTGTTGAATATATCAAACAGCGTTTTAAAAAAAGGAAACAAAAGTCCTCTGTTACCTAAAGCATAACTTAAGTTTATTGTCTTTAACTTTAATAAAGACAATGGTTTCTGTATCCTTTTAAAAGTTAACCTTTGAAATTCTGAATCTCTAAATATTATGTCTATTCAAATATAGTCACTCCAATCTGGTATTAAAAAAATATAGAAACAGGAAAATGATGACAATAAAAAGTGTTTGCTTTTAAAATTGGTAAAACTAGTTTTTAACAGGAAAAGAAATAGTTAGATTTATTTTTCGGCATTAAATTTGATAAGGATTTTTTTGTTTCCATAGAATACTTTACTTATCTTAGTTTAAAGGCTAATCCAACAAAAAATATACATGTTAAAACAGAGCTTAAATTTAAAGTTATCTCAAAAATTATCTCCTCAACAAATCCAGTTAATGAAGATGATTCAATTGCCAACTCAGGCATTTGAGCAAAGATTAAAGCAGGAAATTGAGGAGAATCCTGCTTTGGAGTCTGGAAAGGAAACAGAGGATAATATAGATGATGATTATGATGAGTTTTCTGATGAAGGGAATGAAACAATTGCTACTGATGATATTAATATAGATGAGTATTTGAGTGATGATGACATTCCTAGTTATAAATTACAGGCAAATAATTATTCGGCAGATGACGAAGATAGAGAAATTCCATATGCAGGAGGTTTAACATTTCATCAATCCTTAATCAATCAGCTAAATACTTTTACATTGAGTGATGAAGAATTTACTATTGCAGAATTTTTAGTAGGAAGCATTAACGATAATGGGTATTTAAGAAGAGAAACCTTAGATATTGTAGATGATTTGGCTTTTACCCAAAATGTTTTTACGGAAGAGAATAAAGTAGAAGATGTATTGTTTCAGGTAGTTCAAAAATTAGAGCCTTTGGGTGTTGGAGCGAGAGATTTAAAGGAATGTTTAATTATTCAGTTAAAAGCCAAGCCCGAAACTAAGTCTGTAGCTTTGGCAATTAGATTGTTAAACGAAGCTTTTGATCATTTTGTAAAAAAACATTACAAACAATTGTTATCCAAATTTGATATTACTGAGGAGGAACTTAAAAAATCCATTCATGAAGTAGAAAAACTGAATCCAAAACCGGGGAGTGCAATTGTTGGAAATTCTAAAATAATAGAACAAATTGTACCCGATTTTACTATTAGAATTGCAGAAGGTGAAGTAGAGTTGTTATTAAATTCTAGAAATGCACCAGAATTACATGTTTCTAGAGAATATCATAACATGTTAAAAGGGTATCAAGAGGCGAATAAGAAAACCAAAACTCAAAAAGAAGCTGTATTATTCATTAAACAAAAATTAGATTCGGCAAAATGGTTTATAGATGCAATTAAACAAAGACAACAAACGTTGTTAGTCACTATGAATGCTATTATAGAAAAGCAAAAAGAATATTTGTTGTCTGGAGATGAAAGCAAATTAAAACCTATGATTTTGAAAGACATAGCAGAGAAAATAAACATGGATATTTCTACTGTATCTAGGGTTGCAAATAGCAAATATTGTGCAACACCTTATGGAACTAAATTGGTGAAAGAATTTTTCTCAGAATCAATGAAAAACGATCAGGGAGAAGATATTTCTACCCGAGAAATAAAGAGTATTTTAAAGACGGTTATTTTAGAAGAAGATAAGAAAAAACCTTTAACAGATGATAAGTTATCAATATTGTTAAAAGAGAAAGGATATTTAATTGCAAGAAGAACTATTGCAAAATATAGAGAGCAATTGGATATTCCTGTAGCAAGACTTAGAAAAGAAATTTAAGATGCTAAAGTTTTACAAAGTATTGTCATTAATCTTGCATCCAGTTTTTTTACCTGCTATGGCATCAGGTGTTTATTTGTGTGTGTTGCCTTTACCTTTATTAGTTATTCAAAAATATTTTGTGTTTTTGTTGGTGATTGGAGCAACTCTTATAGTACCTCTTTTAACTTTATTTTTATTAAAAAAAATAGGCTATGTAAAAACCAATCACGCGGTAACGATAGAAGAAAGAAAAATACCAGTGATAGTTATGATAGTTAATTATATTTTCTTAGCATCGGTTTTGCAAGAAATATGGCAATTAAGAGAGTTGGTTGTTTTGACGTATGCAACATCACTATGTTTATTAGTAACTAGTGTTATGTTTTATTTTAAGACCAAAATAAGCTTGCATATGATTGGTATGGCTAGTGTTTTAGGGTTTACGTTGGTTTACGGAATAAATTATGTGTTTTCTACTATTACAATTGCGTTACTGTTTATTTTGGTAGGGCTTTTAGCAACAGCAAGACTAGAATTAAAAGCACATAATTTTAAGGAAATTGTTCTAGGTACTTCCCTTGGAGTTTTGCTACCTATTGTGTTGAATGTACTTTTATAGAATATAAAACATCACTCCAATCTTTAGTTGATGGAAGCCTAGTTTTTGAGCATCTAGTGTTCTTACAGAATCTTTAAAAATAGGTTTTAGGTAGTATTTAATATGAAAGTTTAAAGATCCATAGCCTAAAGAAGTATATAAAGAATAGTTTACTTTTTGCAGCTCATCAATATTTCTAAAAGAAATAGGCGTAGTGTTACTATCTAGTTCCGCTTTATTACTAAAACTATAAACTAAAGAAGTACCTGTGTAAATTCTCCAGAAACTAGAATTTGTACTTGTAGAAGTTCTCCATCTAAATTCTAAAGGTACCTCCAAATTGTGAGATGTGTATTTGTAATTAGAAAGATTTTTATTGGCTTTAAATTCAAAAAAACCATTATTGTCTGTTATAGAAACAGAAGGTCTTAAAGTCTCATAACCATAACCAACTCCTATTCCCAAAGCTAGGTTTCTTTGTTTGTTAAAAGGTACGTCTTTGATAAAACCAAACTGAAAACTAAAAGGTACTCCATTGTTTTTGGTAGCATCAGATTTAAAAATTAACGTATTGTATTGCAGTCCTACATAAAATTGATCTTCATAATATTTAGCATATATATCTTTTTTGTCCTGAGACATCAAAAATAACGGAAATACACAGAATAGAATGGAGAGCTTTAGGTTCATTACTAAGTGTTAAGGTTTGTATTTTAAAGGAAGGTGTACCACTTTTTTAGTCTTGAAAAAATCTTCTTCAAAATAGTCAGGCAAATCAAACAAAGTTACATTAGGGAAATCTTTTAGCTCCTCGCTTAAATCACCACCTTTCAAGTATAAAATTCCGTTTTTAAGTGCATGGTTTTGTTTTTTAGCACATTTTTTCTTTACCCATTTTACAAAATCAGGCATTGCTGTAACGGCTCTACTTACAACAAAATCAAATTCGCCTTTTACTTTTTCTGCTCTTATGTGTTCTGCTGTTAAATTGTTCAAACCAATTCCCTCTGCAACACCATTCACAACCTTAATTTTTTTACTAATAGAGTCTACCAATAAAAATTTAGTTTCAGGAAATAAAATTGCCAAGGGAATTCCTGGAAAACCACCACCTGTTCCTACATCTAAAATAGAAGAACCTGGCTTAAAGGGTTGAACCTTTGCAATCCCCAAAGAATGTAATATATGTCTAATGTATAACTCATCAATATCTTTTCTAGAAATTACGTTTATTTGAGCATTCCACTCTTTGTATAAACTCTCTAGTTTTGTAAACTGAGTTATTTGTTGTTCCGTTAAATTTGGAAAATATTTTAAAATAATGTCTATTGTAACCATACCCTGCAAAAGTAATTTATTTCCATAGAAAAATGTATGTGATTCCAAGTATTTGGCTAAATGTTCTTCATAAATAATAGAATAGCGTTTAAAAGATTAATTTCTTACTGAATAATTAAATTAAAGTGAAGAAAAAATAGTTATTTTTGTTGTCTGAATATCAAACTATAAAATGCAAAAAGTAAATTTTTCTAGAGACCAAAACAATTTGTTCTTTAAAACTCTAAATCAACGAGTTAATAAGTATTTTAAAGACAACCATCTTAAACGTACTGGAAATTGGGTACTTTATGTCAAAGCAAGTTTAATGTTTGCTATGTTGTTTGTGCCTTATTTTTTATTAATGCTAATTCCAATGAACTCTTGGTGTCAATTACTACTATGTGTTTGTATGGGTTTAGGAATGGCTGGTGTGGGTATGAATGTAATGCACGATAGTAATCATGGATCTTTTTCTAGCAAATGGTGGGTAAATCAGTTGTTGGGGAATAGTATTTATATTTTAGCAGGAAATGTATATAACTGGAAAGTACAACACAATTTAATACATCATACGTATACCAACATAGAAGGGGTTGATGAGGATATAGATATACAAGGAGTAATTCGTTTATCTAAGCATGCTACATGGAAACCTTTTCATAAGTATCAAAAAATATATGCGTTTTTTTTATATGGTTTGTTAACCATTCAATGGGCTTTAGTGGTAGATTTTAGGCAAACTCCAAAATATATAAAATTTGGATTGAGCGCAGAGGGAGAGTTAAATCCCAAAAAAGAATGGGCCTTGTTAATTATAACAAAAATTGTTTATTATTTATTTTGGGTTGTGTTGCCATTGTTAGTGTTACCAATTCCTTGGTATGCTTGGTTAATAGGTTTTTTGACGATGCACTATGTAGCAGGATTTATTTTGAGTGTAGTGTTTCAATTGGCTCATATTACAGATGCTGTAGATGTAATATCGCCAGAGGAAGTAGAAACAGAAAAAAGAAGTTGGGCGGCACATCAATTGTTAGAAACGGCTAATTTTGCAACTAAAAATAAAATGGTTTCTTTCTTTTTAGGAGGATTAAACTTTCAAATAGAACATCATATTTTTCCAACCATATCACACATTCATTATAAAGATCTGGCAAAAATTGTAAAAAAAACAGCTACGGAATTTGAGTTGCCGTATTACGAATATGACACTGTAAAAGAAGCTTTGGCTGCACATGTAAATCAGTTAATAATTTTAGGAAAACAACCCCAGTTGGGACAATAACACATAAGAATTTTATAGAATGAAAGAACATCTATCAGATAGGATTAATGGTTTGCCCGCATCGGCAACGTTAGCAATGGCAGCTAAAGCAAGAGAGTTAAAAGCAAAAGGAAGAGATATAATTAGTTTAAGTTTGGGAGAGCCAGATTTTAATACCCCTGATTATATTAAAGACGCAGCTATACAAGCAATTAACGACGATTATAATTCTTATAGTCCTGTTGATGGATATGTTGATTTAAAAGAAGCAATTGCATTAAAGTTTAAAAGAGATAATAACGTAGAGTATAAGCTAAGCCAAATTGTGGTTTCTACAGGAGCAAAGCAGTCTTTGGCAAATATTACACAAGTGTTGTTAAATCCTGGTGATGAGGTTTTATTACCAGCACCGTACTGGGTTTCTTATTCGGCACAATCTATTTTAGGAGGAGCTACTTATAAAGAAATTCCATCTTCTATTGATACAGATTTTAAAATTACACCAGCGCAGTTAGAAGCGGCTATTACGCCCAAAACAAAGTTGGTTTTTTTTAACTCTCCAAACAACCCAAGTGGAACTGTTTATACGGAAGAAGATTACAGAGGATTGGCTGCTGTTTTAGAAAAGTATCCAAATATTTATATTGTTTCTGATGAAATTTATGAGCACATCAACTATGGAACTCCAAACTTTAGTATTGCAGCAATTCCATCTATGTATGATAGAACCATTACCGTAAACGGATTGGCAAAAGGTTTTGCGATGACAGGATGGAGAATTGGTTTTATTGGAGCTCCAGAATGGATTGCTAAGGCTTGTACAAAAATGCAAGGGCAAATAACGTCTGGAACTAATTGTATTGCACAAAGAGCAGCAATTACAGCTTTAACAGAACCTGTTTCTAAAATTCAATACATGGTTGTTGAGTTTGAGAAAAGAAGGAATATAATGTTAAATTTATTGAGAGAGATAGAAGGGTTCAAGTTAAATATTCCTAAAGGAGCATTTTATATTTTTCCAGATATTTCTGCTTTTTTTGGGAAAACTATTAAAGGAAATAATATAGAAACTGCCGCAGATTTTTCTATGTTATTGTTAGAGGAAGCTAATGTAGCAACCGTTTCTGGAGAGTCTTTTGGAGCTCCAACTTGCATCCGTATTTCTTATGCGGCATCTGAAGAAAACTTAAGAGAAGCAATAAAAAGAATTAAATCTGTATTGGCTTAGTTTATATAGTGTTTTCATAAAAAAAACCTGATTCTTATAACAAGAATCAGGTTTTTTTATGAAGTTAAATTTTTTATACTCTAGTTCTAATATCGTTATACAATTCGGATATATTAATTAAGGAAGTAATTAAATCCTTAGACTCCATAATTACACTTAAATGGAGTGTTGTGTTTTTAGCACTAGTCTCTACAGTTCTAATTCTTTGTATTTGTTTTTCTATTAATTCAGAAACGCTTCCTAGTAAAGCTTGTTTTTTCTCAATAAGAATAGAAATAGTGTCAAAGTTTCGATCTTCTAAAGATTTAGAAACATCACTAATAGCATTGTTTAAACCTTTGGCAATACCTTTTAAATCTTTTATTTGTTCTTTGTTAAGTGCCTTGTGATTGTTGTTTACGTGTTTATAGCTAACTTTAGATATATAATCAATAGATTGTGTAATATCTTCTAAATATCCTAAAACTATAATGTAAAACTGACTAGCTTCTACAGAGTTTTTCTCTAAAGATTTAATAAAGTAAAAAACATTGTTACGCAATTGTTCTATTTCTTCATTCAGCTTTACAATGTTTTTCTCGTTCTTTTTCAACTTATCTAAATTCTGATCTGCTAAATTATTTACAATGTTATTGTAAAGCTTTTGAACTCTTTTAAGAACTTGAATCACATGTGTAGCACTTTCGTTAATTACTCCATTGATAGAATCAATATTTTCTTTTTTAATTTCTTTTTTAGTAGCTAACTCTTTTTCTTTTTTAGAGTGATTCAAATAATTTCTTCCCATTAAGAACAATACTGTTAATAAAAGAACGGCAACCATTATAGGTCCACCTAAATTAATTAAAAAAGCAACAATAGCAGCAAAAGTAAAAGCAACCAAAGCGGTTAAAAACCAACCTCCAATTACATTTAAAACTCCTGCAATTCTATACACAGCACTTTCTCTCCCCCAAGCTCTATCTGCTAAAGAGGTTCCCATTGCCACCATAAAAGTTACATAGGTTGTAGAAAGTGGTAGTTTTAAAGAAGTTCCTACAGAGATTAAAATTCCGGCAACTACTAAGTTTACAGAAGCTCTAACCATATCAAAAGCAGGTGCTTCGTAACCTGGTGTATTGTTTAATACAGGTGTTTCAAATTTTGCATTGATATAATCTTGTGTAGATTTTGGTATAATAGCATTCATACCAGAATTCACAAACATTCCCATACGAACTACGCTTCTAGAAGCAGAATTGGGTTGGAATTTTTCATGCCCTTCTCCTTGTCTAGAAAGGTTTACTCCAGTTTCTATTACTTTTTTTGCTTTTTTAGAGAACCAAAGAGTGATGACCATAATAGTTCCTGCTAAAATTAACAAAAGAGGATTAGAAGGTACTTTTTTACCTAGAATTCCCATAGAAAACTCATTGGCAGGAATACCAGAAACTGACCATGCTTCAAAAGAATTCCATGCAGCAATAGGTACACCTACAAAATTAACTAGGTCATTTCCAGAAAAAGCCATGGCTAAAGAAAAGGTACCTACACCAATAATAAACCTTAAAATATTTACTTTAAAAACACTAATTAAAAGCTGAGAGACAAGAGTCCAAACAGCAATTCCAGCTAAAATAATTTCTAAATTTTTTCCTTCAATTAAATGCTTTACATCTTTGTAATAAGGAGTTCCTTTCATTCCTTTGATAAAGATAAAATAAGTGATAGCCGTAATAGCCAAACCACCAAAAATAGCATTCACATACGATTTTTTAGTTTCTAGATTAAATGTATAAATAATTCTAGAAAAAAACTGAACAATAGCTCCCACCGAAAAAGCAATGACTACAGAAAGAAGTATTCCAAAAATAATTAACAACGCTTTTTCATGATTGATATATTCCCATATATTGGATATTGATTGGCTATCATTTGCAGATATTTTAATCAAAGACATGGCTACTGCAGCTCCCAAAAGTTCAAAAACAATAGATACCGTGGTAGATGTTGGCATTCCTAATGTATTAAAAATATCTAACAAAAGAATGTCTGTAATCATTACAGCCATAAAAATGTACATAATTTCATTAAAATAGAATTGACCAGGAACAAAAATCCCTTTTCTAGCTACTTCCATCATTCCGCTAGAAGTTACTGCTCCTACTAAAACACCCACACTCGCAATAATCATGATGTTTTTTGGGGTAATTGCTTTAGATCCTATAGCAGAATTTAAAAAGTTTACAGCATCGTTACTAACTCCAACAACCAAATCTATAGCTGCCAAAACTGCCAATGCAATAATCATTAAAAAATAAATGTTTTCCATTTTAAAATTGAATAAAATATTGTGCTCGAAATTACTTAAAAAGAGCGGGGTTAAGGTTAATTAAATGTTACTAAAAAAACACCGAAACGTAGTGTGAATCAATAGTTTTATATTTTCTTTTTAGAAGGAGTCACCACAAAATCTTTTAAGTAAAAAGGCTCAAAATAGGCAACATCTTCAAATTGTTTGTTCTGGTATTTTTTTTCTGATAATTGAGCCATTTCCTTTACTGAAGGGAATTTATCATCTATAAAATTTGCGTTTTCATGAAGAATTATTTCTTTACATTTATGTGCTCCATCTCCTAAAAAATAAACTTTACAAGTTTCTAATTCATTATGAAAAGAACTCTCGTCTATAATTTTAGCTTCAACAGGAAGTATTTCTTCTAAGTTTGAATTGTAAATAGCCGTATAAACCTCTAGCCTTCGGGCATCAATCATAGGAACAACCAGTTGCTCTTTATCAATATGTAGACTTTTAGCAAGAACTTTTAGAGTATCTACTGCAATTAAAGGAATATTGCCTGCGTAAGCCAATCCTTTTGCGGTAGAAACACCAATTCTAAGCCCCGTATAAGAACCAGGACCTTTTCCAACAGCAATTCCATCTAAATCCGTAATGGTTAAGTTTTTTTCTTTTAAAAGTTCCTCTATAAAAACATGTAATTTTTCTGCATGAGAATAACCTCCATTATTTTCTTCTTTGTAGGCTACAAGTACGCCATCTTTAGAAAGTCCAACAGAGCAGTTTTTGGTAGAGGTTTCGATGTTTAATAATAAAGCCATTCAACTTTTTTTGAGGCAAATATACTACTTGTTTTCTTTTAAAAGATAGCTGTAGACAGGATAATGATCACTATAACCTCCTAAATATTTTCCACCTCCAAAACTTCTTTTAGGGTGTCCTTTGTATTTGCCAGATGAGACTGTCATGTAAGATGGGTTGTGAATACCAGCTTTGTAAAACCAAAAGCCAGAATAATGCTGATTTTTAGAGAGAAAACTACGGTTGAATAAAATCTGATCAAATAAAAATAATTCACTTCTATACACGAGTGTGTTGTGCCCTTTTTTGTACATTTTTTCAAAAGGATTGTAGAGGTCTTTGGGTTGTAATTTCTTTTTTGACGCTTTTGCATTTAATATTTTTTTGATGCTTTTATTGGTAGGATTATCATTAAAATCTCCCATGATGATTATTTTAGCATCTGGGTCTTCAGTATAAATAGTTTCGATGTTCATAAGAAGTGTCTTGGCTATAGATTGCCTGAGTTTTGTTGTTTTTTTAACACCACCTCTTCTGGAAGGCCAATGATTTACAAGAATATGAACCTTATCATTTAATAAATATCCTGTAGAATGTAAAATATCTCTGGTGTCAATACGTAGGTTGTCTTTGTATAGGTTTGCTGGAAATACTTCGTTAAAAATAGGCGTGTAACACTTTTTTAAATAGAGCAATGCAGTATCAATACCCCGTTTGTCAGGAGAATCAAAATGAACAATTCCGTAGTTGTAGGTGCTTAAAGGAGGAGTGGCAATTAAATCTTCTAATACTTTTAAATTTTCCACCTCTACAACACCTATAACTGCAGGAGGTAGCTTGTTTTTGTGATGTCCAATTTCAGACAACACGGATGCGAGTTTACTCAGTTTATCTTGATACACAAATTCTCTATTGGATTTTAATTCCATCATCGGACTTAATTCATCTAGTTTTTCAGGATCGTTTACAGTATCAAACAAGTTCTCTAAATTGTAAAAAGCAACAGTTTGAATTATGTGTTGAGAGTAACTATAAACGGAGGTTAAAATAAGTGTTATAAGTTGTAAGTATTTGATTTTAAGCATAATATTTTTGTTTTTTAAGTTTTATGTTTAAATTTAAAAGAAAAAAATCAAAATAATGTTGCAAATTTTTAAAGTTTTGTACGCATGTATTTTTACCCATTCTTTAATTGCTCAAAACAACATCCATAAAAAAGATAGTCTTTCTACGCTATTTACAATTCTTGATCTATCAGAAACAGATCTAAATGACGATAGTGGAGAGGTAGCCAATATATCGGGGTTGTTTTCTGCTTCTGATGATGTTTATTTGAATACAATAGGTTTTGAATTTCAAGGAGTTTTTTACAACGCAAGAGGATTGCCATCAGATCAAGTTACTTTTTTATTGAATGGTGTGCATCAGAATAGATTGTTTGATGGTAGACCTGCTTGGAGCAATTGGGGAGGTGTAGCTGGAATTTATCGCACACAAGAAATGTCTGTGCCTTTGGGAGCTTCAGAAAAAACAATTGGGAATGCTTTGGGAGTAACTTCTTTAACTACAAGAGCTTCCAAATATAGACAAGGAACTAGGCTAAGTTATGCTCGTTCAGATAGGTCTTATCAAAATAAAATAGCCATAAACCATGCAGGGACTTTGCCCAAAAATTGGCATTATGTAATTTCAATGAGTAAACGTTGGGGGAATCAGGGTTATAGAGAGGGAACTTTTTACGATGCAAATTCATTGATGTTAAGTGTAGAAAAAAAGGTTAATAAACATCATAGCTTAGCGGCTAGTTTTTTGTACACACCCAATAGAAGAGGAGCAGCAGGTTTTTATACCAAAGAGGTTTTTGATTTAAAAGAAACAAGTTACAACGGAAATTGGGGGTATCAAAATGGAAAGAAAAGAAATGCAAGAGTGCGAAAGGTAGCAGAACCTTTGTTTTTGTTGACACATACTTATGAGAAAACAGATAAATTAAGGTGGGAGAATACAGTATTGTTACAAAAAGGTTTTAACAGTTATTCTAGAATAGATTACAATGGAGGTATAAATCCAGATCCTAGTTACTATCAAAGATTGCCAAGTTATTGGTTGTCTAAAAATCGGGTAGATTATGAAAACGTGTACCGTTATGAGCAATATTTTATAAAGAACGGACAACTAAATTGGGAGGCTCTTTATAGTGCAAATGCAGAATTAAGTGCTGTTAACAAACCTTCTGCTTATGTATTGTATGATGATAAGAGAGAGGAACAAAGAATTCAATTTAACTGCAATATAACCAAAAAAATAAATGAATTTTGGCAGTTGAATGCATGTATAGATGGAAGAAGTACAATTTCTAAAAATTATGCTGAAGTTATAGATGTATTAGGTGGTGATGGTTATTTAGATGTGGCGAGTTTTACCTTAGCACAAACAGACCTTAACCACCCTAATAGAATTGTGCAAGAAGGAGATAAGTTTAAATACAATTATAGAATTAATAGTTCCCATGTAAGCGGTTTTTTTCAGAGCCAATGGAAAGGAAGAAAGATAGAATTAGCACAATCTGTTGGTGTTTCTTATACGTTACATCAAAGAGATGGAGGTTATAAGTATGAAAACTATGCAAATTCTGAGGGAAAAAGTAAAAAAGTAAATTTGTTGGCTTTACAAGGAAAAGTAAATGCTTTGTACAAGTTTTCAGGAAGAAATTTATTAGAATTAAAATCGGCCTATATTCAAAGACCTCCTTACCTAAAACAAGTTTTTCCAAATGCAAGAGTAAATAATAATGTTTTAAAAAATATAGATGCAGAAAATTTGTTTTCCAATTCACTAAGTTATATCCGTAGAGGTTTAAATTTTAACATAAAATTAACGGGTTATTACAATTTACAGAGTAACGTAACGGAAACTGGTTTTTATTTTGCCGAAGGTTTTGGCACGGATGCAGATGATGTTGAAAGTAATTTAGGCGAGTTACAAACAGAAAACAGTTTGTTTGTGCAAGAGGTAATGAACAGCATCAACAAAAAGTATGCGGGCTTAGAGTTGGGAACTACTTACAATTTAAACTCTTCTTTTAAGTTTATAGGAGTCCTAGGAATTGGGAATTATTTGTATGCAAACAATCCTAATCTTTTTATTTACACAGAAGATGATATTACGGCTAGAAATTTAGGCTTTATAAACGGAGAAAAAGATGTAGGTGTAGTAGCTATCAAAAACAAAAAACTAGCCACAGGACCTCAACAAGCTTTTTCTTTAAAATTAGCGTATATAGATCCTGATTATTGGAGGTTAAATATTAGTGTAAATCATTTTAGAAATAACTACGTAGACATTACTCCTATTAAATACACTACAAATTTTACCTATGAGATTAATGGAGATCCCATAGAAAATATAGACTTAAGTTTATTGTCACTTTTTAGAGCACAAGAGCAGTTAAAGAATTTTACGTTGGTAAATTTATCAGGCGGAAAATCTTGGCGAATTAAAAAGAGCAGATATTTAAGCCTTTTTTGGACGGTTCAAAATATATTAGGAATCAATTATCAAACGGGTGGTTTTGCAAGTAGCAGAACTGCCAATTATAATGAGCAGTTACAGGAGCATAACAGAGAACAACCTCTTTTTGGAAATAGATATTTTGTTGGAAATGGAAGAACTTTTTTTACGGGTATTTATTATTCTTTTTAAAAATAAGACTATGAAAAAACAACTCATCTATGTTAGTTTAGTTCTGTTGCTTTCGTGTGTGGATGACATCAACCATAAAGACATGGATGTAACGATTCCAGCCTTAGATAAAACCGAAAAAACAGAAATAACTTTTCTGCAATTGTTTAATTTACATAACAAGCCTATAGGAAGAGATACCATTGTTTCAGGATATGTAGTTTCATCAGATTTAGAAGGGAATTTTTTTAAAGAAATGTATGTGCAGAATACAGCAGGTGTCGTAAATTTAGGTGTTGCAAATCCTAGAATGGGGTTGCGTATTCGTGTAGGATCATCGTCTGTAAATACCTTGTATGCCAAAGGAAGAAAAGTTATTATTAATTTGGAGGGACTTAAGAAAACAACAAGTAATGGTGTTCTTACTTTGGGAAATCCGAGTGGAAACTTTATCAAAGATATTTTAGAGTTTGATTTGGATTTTCATCTTTTAAAAACCGAAAAAATAAAAGAAATTACACCTAAAAAAGTTGCAATTTCTGAAATAACAAAGTATGATTTAAATACGCTAATTCGCCATGAAAACATACATTTTAAAGAAGAGGAATTAGGACTTCCTTTGGCAGACTTACCTACGGATGATTTTGATGGAAATAGAGTTTTAGAATCTTGTGAAATATTTAGAAAGGATTCAGTTTTATTAGAAACTAGTAATTTCTCAGATTTTGCCTCTAACATAATTCCAAATTCTCAGTTAGATATAGAGGGAGTATACACTTTAAATTTTGACAAAAAACCTGTTTTAAGACTCAATTCTTTTGAAGATATTTCTGTAGTAGATATTTATCAAAAATGCAAAATGCAAACTCCAAATGTTTTTATGTCAGAAATAGCAGACCCCGAAAATGCGAGTGCTTCTAGATTTGTGGAGTTGCATAACTCTGAAAATGTAGATGTAAATTTAAAAGGATGGAGTTTAAAACGTTATAATAATGGAGGAGTAGCATCTGCAATTCCTCTAGATAATTTAGTCATAGAAGCCAATAGTTTTATTATCATTTCAAATCATAAAGAAAGTACAGAAGTTAATTTGAATTTTAAAGACGTATTTGGGTTTGAGCCTGATCTAATTAATTCTAAACTAGATGGAAACGGAAATGATGCCTACGGTTTATTTGATGAAAAAAACGAATTGATAGATGTTTTCGGGAATATCGATATAGATGGAACAAATCAAGATTGGGAATATACAGATGGAAGAGCGTATAGAAATATAAACATTAGAGAACCAAATTCAGTTTTTACTATAGAGCAATGGACGGTTGTAAAAGGCAATCAAAAAGCACCTGATAATTTTAGTCCTTATCAACGAAAAGAAAACGAGGTTCCAGTACTCCTACAAACAGCACCTTTATTGATAACGGAAGTAGCCGACCCTAAAGAACAAGCAACTGCTAGGTTTGTAGAAATTTACAACCCTACAGAAAAAGATGTTTCCTTAGATAATTGGCTATTGGTACGATACAATTATACCAAATCTAAAAACACAAAAGAGTTGGCAAGTTTGCCAATAAGTCTACATGGTTTGCTTATTCCGTCTAAAGGTTTTGTAATTATTACCAAGGATGAGGTAGGTTTTCAGAATTATTTTGGAATTCAACCAGATTTAGAATCTTCTAAATTGGATGGAAATGGCGATGATGCGTATGAGTTGGTAGATCCTTTTGAAACGGTGATAGATGTATTTGGAGATGTGAATTTTAATGGGAAAGGTAGTGTTTGGGAATATACGGATGGAGTAGGTGTCAGAATAAAGGATGTGAGTTATCCAAATTCTGTGTTTGATGTTTCGGAATGGAATATAGATAAAAAGAAAACGTCAGCTAGATTACAGTTTAGTCCCAAAGTAAGATAATACAATTTATGAATATAAATTTCGTAAATTCAGACACGAGAAAATATCTGCTATTTGAGGTGTTAAAAGTTTACAAGATTTAAAAGAATGGCTAAAAATGTTTGTTGAAAACATGAGTAAAGAAACTATAAAATCTATTGTGGGTAATCATCAATACAAAAATGCTTTTATGCAGGGTAAAAAAACGTAAATTGTATTGCTTGATTCTTTTAAACAACCAACGCAAAAACAAATTAAACAGAAATTAATTAGTAGCAACTAAACTTGTAGTGCTAAAATTTACATTGAGGGTGTCTTTTTTTTTAAAAAAAATAATATAAATTAAGTTACAATCTGTATTTAAAGCACACATAGCACAATCATTAATTGCTATTTCCAAATAGAATAATCTATATTTGTGTGTTGAACAAGTTAGTATTCTAGGAGAAATGAAGAACATAAGAAACTTTTGCATTATTGCGCATATTGACCACGGTAAAAGCACCTTAGCTGATAGACTATTAGGTTATACGGGAGCTGTTACCCAAAGACAAGAACAAGCACAGTTGTTAGACAATATGGATTTAGAACGAGAACGTGGTATTACCATTAAATCTCATGCTATCCAAATGGATTATCATTACGAGGGGGAAGATTACACACTAAACCTGATTGATACTCCTGGACATGTAGATTTTTCTTATGAAGTATCAAGATCTATTGCGGCTTGTGAGGGTGCTTTATTAATTGTAGATGCAGCACAAAGCATACAAGCTCAGACTATTTCTAACCTGTATCTTGCTTTAGAAAACGATTTGGAAATTATTCCTGTTTTAAATAAAGTAGATTTACCCAGTGCAAACCCAGAAGAAGTAACTGATGATATTGTAGATCTTTTAGGCTGTGAACCCGAAGAAGTAATACACGCAAGTGGAAAAACTGGTTTTGGAGTAGAAAATATCTTAAAAGCAATTATAGAAAGAGTTCCTGCTCCTAGTGGAAATCCGGATGCTCCTTTAAAAGCTTTGATTTTTGACTCTGTTTACAATTCTTATAGAGGAATTGAAACTTATTTTAGAATTATGGACGGTTCTATAAAAAAAGGAGAAAAAATTAAATTTATGGCAACAGATAGAGATTATTTTGCCGATGAAGTTGGAACTTTAAACCTAACACAGACACCAAAAAAGGAAATTAAAACAGGAGATGTTGGCTATTTAATTACTGGAATTAAAACCGCATCAGAAGTAAAAGTGGGAGACACCATTACTAGCCTGATAAATCCTACATCTGATAGAATTGATGGGTTTGAGAACGTAAAACCTATGGTTTATGCAGGTATATACCCTGTAGATACAGAAGATTATGAGGAGTTGAGAAATTCTATGGAAAAATTACAGTTGAATGATGCTTCGCTCGTTTTTCAACCTGAAAGTTCTGCAGCTCTAGGCTTTGGTTTTCGTTGTGGGTTTTTAGGAATGTTGCATATGGAAATTATTCAAGAACGCCTAGAGCGTGAGTTTAACATGACAGTAATTACAACGGTTCCTAATGTGTCTTACTTTGCTTACAACAAGAAAAACCCAGACGAACAAATATTAGTAAACAACCCTACCGATTTGCCAGATCCATCAAGTATGGATAGAGTTGAAGAACCTTATATTAAGGCTTCTATAATTACCAAGTCTGACTTTGTTGGACAAGTAATGGGACTATGCATAGAAAAACGCGGAGAAATTGTCAACCAAAATTATTTAACTCCTTTAAGAGTTGAACTCACTTTTGATATGCCTTTAGCAGAAATTGTTTTTGATTTTTACGACCGTTTAAAAACAGTATCAAAAGGATATGCTTCTTTTGATTATTACCCAATAGGGATGAGAACTTCTAAATTGGTAAAGGTAGATATTTTATTAAATGGAGATTCTGTAGACGCACTTTCTGCTTTAATTCACGCTGATAATGCTTACCACATTGGAAAAAAAATGTGTGAAAAATTAAAAGAACTAATACCACGTCAACAGTTTGACATTCCTATTCAGGCAGCTATAGGTGCAAAAATTATTTCTAGAGAAACAACCAAAGCACTTAGAAAAGACGTTACTGCAAAATGTTATGGAGGAGATATTTCTAGAAAACGTAAGCTTTTGGAAAAACAGAAAAAAGGAAAAAAGAGAATGAGACAAGTTGGTAATGTAGAAATTCCACAAGAAGCATTTATGGCTGTTTTAAAGCTAAATGACTAATTATCAAAGACCTTAATAATTAAGGTCTTTTTTTATTACTAATTTTTAAATATTTTATTTTAACATATTCTTAGATAAATTTGTTTTTTTTCTTTAATAATCAAAAAATGTAAGATTTGTTAACGTTTTTTTTACTAAATTTAAGGAGTGAACTAAAATAATGAATATGAAAGTAATACACGTTAGTGCTGAGTGTTACCCAGCTGCAAAAGTAGGGGGACTTGCAGATGTTGTTGGTGCGCTTCCTAAATACCAAACAAATTTAGGGCATGAGGCTGCCGTTGTTATGCCATACTATAACAATAAGTATGCCAAAACAGCTAAATGCACTACAGACTTTAGCACAACTGTGCAACTTAATAATCATGAATACAAAGCCATTGTTTACAAAATAGACAATAGCTTTCGTGACTTAGGATATAATCTATATCAAGTACATGTTGATTATTTATTAGACCGGGAAAATGTTTATGGGTATGAAGATGATACCGAAAGGTTTATTGCTTTTCAGAAAGTAGTTTTAGATTGGCTTTTGCAATTTAAAACCCAACCAAAAACCATTCATTGCCACGATCATCACACTGGATTGATTCCTTTTATGTTAACTCAATGTAAAAAGTATCACTCTATTAGAAGCACTCCTACAATTTTTACAATTCACAATGCAGGCTATCAAGGAGAGTTTTCTTTTGAAAAATTATCTTATCTACCTGAATATGATCTTGAGCAATCTGGACTCTTAGAGTGGGATTATGCAATTAACCCAATGGCAGCAGCCATTAAAGCATGTTGGAAATACACAACAGTATCCCCCAATTATATGAATGAGCTTCCGTACGCGGCAACAGGACTAGATTGGTTGTTTGATACAGAAAGAAAAAAATCTGTAGGAATTTTAAATGGTATTGATGCAGATGTTTGGAACCCAACTTCAGACAAAATGATTGCTAAGAACTATAATGTTAAAACTGTTGATGCTGGAAAAAAAGCAAACAAAGCTGCCTTGTGTAAAAAATTTAATTTGGACCCAAACAAACCTTTAGTTGCTTTTATAGGTAGATTAGTCTATCAAAAAGGAGCTGATATTATGGCGGGTATATTTGACAGAGCTCTAGAGGCAAATGACATCAACGGTTTAGTATTAGGTTCTGGAGATCCACATGCAGAGTTTCTGCTAAATGAGCTAAAAGATAAATACTCAGGAAGATATAATACATTTATAGGTTATGATGAAGAGCTATCACACTTAATTTATGCAGGAGCAGACTTCTTAATTATGCCTTCTCGTTTTGAACCTTGTGGTTTAAACCAACTATACGCTTTAAGATATGGTACAATTCCTGTAGTTAGAACTACGGGAGGTTTAAAAGATACCGTAAAGGATATTGGAGAAAAAGGTGGTTTTGGAATTAGACACGAACATGTAACTATTGAAGACGTTGCTTTGGCAATTACACGTGCAAATAAATTATATAATAATACAGCAGAGTTCAAACGAATACGTAAAGAAATTATGAAGATTGACAATTCGTGGGAAAACTCAGCCAAAGACTACATAGAATTATACATTAACGCAGCTTTATAAAAATTATGAAAAAAAAGGTATTAGGAATCATATTAGGAGGTGGTCAAGGATCTAGATTAAAACCTCTAACATCTACAAGATCTAAACCTGCAGTACCTATTGCGGGTAAATACAGACTAGTAGATATTCCAATTTCTAACTGCTTACATTCTCAAATTAATAGAATTTTTGTTTTAACACAATTTAACTCTGCCTCTCTAAACAAACACATTAAAAACACCTATAGTTTTGGTAACTTTTCTGGTGCGTTTGTAGATATTTTAGCTGCTGAACAAACTCCTGAAAACGATGGTTGGTTTCAGGGTACAGCAGATGCTGTAAGGCAATCTATGCAACATTTTTTGGCTTATGAATGGGATTATGCGTTGATTCTTTCAGGAGATCAATTGTATCAAATGGATTTCAATCAAATGGTTAAAAATCATCAAAAAAGTGGTGCCGAAATTTCTATAGCCACCTTGCCTGTTAATGACAAAGACGCTACCGGTTTTGGTATTTTAAAAACCGATGGTTCTGAAAACATTGTTTCGTTTGTTGAAAAGCCATCACACGAAGAATTAAAAGATTGGAAATCAGAAGTGACTCCAGAAATGAAGTCTAAGGGTAAGGAGTACCTTGCTTCTATGGGTATTTATATATTTAACAGAGAACTTTTAAAGGAGTTGATGAATAATAAGGAAACCATGGATTTTGGTGGTGAAATTATTCCAGAAGCTATAAAAACTAATAAAGTAGTAAGTTATCAGTACGAAGGTTACTGGACAGATATTGGAACCATTGGATCCTTCTTTGAAGCCAACTTAGGTTTAACAGACGATATTCCTCAATTTGATTTGTTTGATAATGATCATAAGGTTTTAACTCGTCCTCGTTTTCTACCTCCTACAAAAATTTCGGGTACAACGTTAGAAAAAACCTTAATTGCTGAAGGTGGTATCATCAATGCAAGTAGAATAGAAAGAACTATTATAGGAATTAGAGCTAGAATTGGAGTAGGTTCTACCATATCTAACTCTTATGTAATGGGTAATGATAGATATGAGAATGCAAAAGAGATTGAAGAAAAAAAGAAAAATAACACACCTTTAAGAGGTATTGGTGAACGTTGTTACATCAACAATTGTATTATAGACAAGAACTCCTCTATTGGGAATGATGTTAAAATTAATGGTGGTGACCATTTACAAGATACAGATGCCGATTTATACACAGTAAGAAACGGTATTGTCGTAATTAAAAATGGAGTAGTTGTTCCAAGCGGAACGTCTATTATTTAATTACAAAACCTCACTCAAACACCCCTTAATAATTTGTTTTAGGGGTGTTTTAATTAACTTAACACTTCACATATGAATCATGTAAAAGCATATAGTCTATTTACAGAATTTGATATTTACCTATTTAAAGCAGGTAAACATTTTAGACTTTATGAAAAATTTGGAGCACGTCCTGCAACGGTAGATGGAGTTAATGGAGTTTATTTTTCTGTTTGGGCCCCTACCGCCAATAGAGTTTCTGTTGTTGGAGATTTTAATTTTTGGAATGACAATGAGCATGTTTTAAACGTAAGATGGGACAGCTCTGGAATATGGGAGGGTTTTATCCCCAATATTCAATCTGGAGAGGCTTACAAATATAAAATACACTCTAACAACCATGGTGTAGTTACAGAAAAGTGTGATCCTTATGGATATCATACAGAACACCCACCCAAAACCGCTTCTGTTACCTATGATATAGAAGGTTATCAGTGGCAGGATAGTAATTGGATGCAATACCGACATGATAAAAACGGTTTAGATAAACCCTATGCTGTTTACGAAGTACATTTTGAATCTTGGATGAAAAATGTAGAAGAAAATAGACCTTTAAGTTATTGGGAAGCTGCAAGCAAATTGGTTTCTTATGTAAAAGAAATGAATTTTACGCATGTAGAATTCATGCCTATTATGGAATATCCTTTTGATCAATCATGGGGATATCAATTAACAGGTTATTTTGCTCCAAGTTGTAGATTTGGGCATCCTAAAGAATTTATGAATTTGATAGATGAATTTCATAAAAACGATATTGGTGTTATTTTAGACTGGGTTCCTTCTCATTTTCCATCTGATGCGCACGGTTTGGGGAATTTTGATGGATCTAACCTGTACGAACACCCCGATAAAAAGAAAGGATATCACAAAGATTGGAAAAGCTTAATTTTTAATTACGGTAGAAACGAAGTTCGCTCTTTCTTAATTTCAAATGCATGTTTCTGGTTAGATAAATATCATATTGATGGATTGCGTGTAGATGCTGTTGCCTCTATGCTCTATTTAGATTACTCTAGAGAAAAGGGAGAGTGGGAACCTAACCAATTTGGAGGAAATAAAAATTTAGAAGCAATTTCTTTTTTACAAGACTTTAACAAAGAGGTTTACCAAAGTTTTCCTGGAGTACAAACCATTGCAGAAGAATCTACGGCTTTCTCTGGGGTTACTCGTAGTGTAGAACACGGTGGTTTAGGTTTTGGAATGAAATGGATGATGGGATGGATGCACGATACTTTAGGATATTTTAAAAAAGATCCTATTCACAGAAAACACCATCATAACGAAATTACTTTTAGTATGGCTTATGCTTTTACCGAAAGATTTATGCTGCCATTATCTCATGACGAGGTAGTATACGGTAAAGGTTCTATCATTAAAAGAATGCCTGGAGACAAATGGCAAAAATTAGCCAACCTTAGACTTTTGTACGGTTATATGTATTCTCACCCAGGAGGCAATTTACTTTTTATGGGGGCTGAATTTGGGCAAGAAAACGAGTGGAGTTACGCTAAAAGTTTAGACTGGCATCTTTTGGAGGACAAAGGACATAAAGGAGTGCTAGATTATATGAAAGATTTAAATACTTTCTTAAAAAACACACCTGCTTTGTATGAAAAAAGCTTTGCGCAAGAAGGTTTTGAATGGATCAATCACGAGGATGGAGAGAAGTCTGTTTTGAGTTATATTAGAAAAGGGCACGATTCCACAAACGATTTAATCATAGTTTGTAACAATACGCCTACTCCTCAAGAGAATTATTTAATAGGAGTTCATCAACAAGGAAAATTAAAAGAAGTTTTTAATTCTGATGCTCTTAAATATGGAGGAAGTGGTATTAAAAACACTAACAAAATTAAAACATCTAACAAACCTTGGAATTGGAAAGAGTACTCAGCAGAAATTACGCTACCGCCTTTGTCAATTATCATATTCACCATAGAATAATACGAACAAAGTCCTTAAAGTAAAATTTAAGGACTTTGCTATTTTGTACAAATCGTAATAATGTAAAAGTAATTATGGTAAATAATCAAAAAAACCATAGCACATATTTTTTATCTTGAAAAAAAATAACAAAAAAGATTTTCCAAAGTATTTTTCATAATTTTAATACCCAGAAATAAATCTAACAACTGAAATATATGATTTTAAACGAACAAATAGAACACAAAGGAAATGCTTTTCCTACTAAAATAACAGGCTTTAAAAAAGACGTTGATACTTTATATTTTAATTGTGAAAATGGAGTTGTTTTACAATTAACAATTCTAAGAGACAGCATGTTTCGTTTTAGATATGCCACGGCAAGCAAGTTTGAAAACGACTTTTCTTATGCAATTTCTGAAGATGCAGTAAAGGGATATAATAAGTTAGAAATTACTGAAGATCTTGAAAAATACATCATTACTACTTCAAAATTAATTTGTTATATTTCTAAGTTAGACCTTAGGTCTAGAATTTACGATGCTGTTGACAATACACTTATTAGCGAGGATGAGTTAGGTTTTCATTGGGAAGAAAGTTATGAGTTAGGTGGGAACATTGTAAAAATGACCAAAAACTCACCAAACGGAGAAAGTTTTTATGGTTTAGGAGATAAACCAGAGCACACCAATTTAAAAGGGCGTAGGTTTCAAAATTGGGCAACAGATTCCTATGCTTTTGGAAGATATACGGATCCTATATACAAAGCAATTCCATTTTACACGGCAATACAAAACAAAAAATCTTACGGAATATTTTTTGACAACTCTTTTAGATCTCATTTTGATTTTTGTTCTGAAAGAAGAAACGTTACGAGTTTTTGGGCAGAAGGTGGTGAAATGAATTACTACTTTATTTACGGACCTAAAATGCAAGATGTTGTTGCAACCTATACCAATTTAACAGGAACACCAGAATTACCACCTTTATGGGCTTTAGGATATCACCAATGTAAATGGAGCTATTATCCTGAATCTAACGTAAAAGAAATTACTCAAAAATTTAGAGATCTTAAAATACCTTGTGATGCTATTTATTTAGATATAGATTACATGGAAGGTTTTCGTTGTTTTACCTGGAGTAAAGAATATTTCCCACAACCTAAAAGAATGGTTCAGGAGTTAAAAGAAGACGGATTTAAAACCGTTGTTATTATTGATCCGGGAATTAAAATTGATATGGAATACGATGTATTTCGTGAAGGTTTAGAAAAAGATTACTTCTGTAAACGTGCCGATGGACCTTATATGAAAGGAAAAGTTTGGCCTGGGGAATGTTACTTTCCAGACTACACAAGAGAAGAAGTACGCGATTGGTGGGCTGGACTGTTCAAAGGTTTAATTGAAGATACTGGTGTACAAGGTGTTTGGAATGATATGAACGAACCTGCGGTGATGGATGTTCCAGGAAAATCTTTCCCAGACGATGTTCGCCATGATTATGATGGAAACCCATGTTCGCATAGAAAAGCACACAATATTTACGGTGGGCAAATGGCAAAAGCCACTTACCAAGGATTGAAAAAATACAATTACCCATTGCGTCCGTTTGTGATTACACGTTCTGCATATTCAGGTACACAACGTTACACTTCAACTTGGTTGGGTGACAATGTAGCTACTTGGGAGCATTTATGGATTGCCAATGTACAAGCACAACGTATGGCTATGTCTGGATTCTCTTTTGTAGGGTCAGACATTGGTGGTTTTGCAGAACAGCCTAACGGAGAATTGTATGCTCGTTGGATTCAATTAGGAATTTTTCACCCTTTTTGTAGAACACACTCTTCTGGAGACCACGGAGATCAAGAGCCTTGGACATTTGGGAAAGAAATTACAGATGTAGTTCGTAAATTTATTGAGCTGCGTTACCAATTGTTACCTTATCTATACACTTCTTTTTACAAGTATATAGAAGAAGGAATTCCAATGCTAAAATCTTTAGTTTTATACGATCAGGAAGACTCTCAAACCCATCATAGAACAGACGAATTTTTAGCAGGGGAACACATTTTAGCTTGTCCAATTGGAGAACCTAACTCCAAAGGAAGAAGAATGTATATCCCTAACGGAAATTGGTTTAACTACTGGACTCATGAATTGGTAGAAGGTGGAGATGAAAGATGGGTAGATGCAGATTTAGATAGCATGCCTATTTTTGTAAAAGAAGGAGCGGTTATACCTCTATATCCTGTACAACAATATGTAGGGGAAATAGAAATTGAGCAATTAACCTTGGATGTTTATTATAAAAACGGAAAAGAAGTTTCTGATGTTTACGAGGATGCTAACGATGGATACGACTACACCAAAGGTAGATATTCTTTAAGACACTTCTCTTTTATAGGTAAAGAAAATAAAGTAACGATTAAACAACACAAATCTGGAACTTTTACAACAAGTTACGAAACGTTTAAAATCAACTTAATAGGGTTGCCTTTTGATATTAAAACGATCAAAATAGATAGTGAAGAAATTCCTTTTGAACATCTTAAATTGACATATAGAACTTTTGAAGTAAGTAAAGACTTTAACCAAATTCAAATTATTGGATAAATTCAATTTATAAAATCAAAAAATCCGAGCAAACTGCTCGGATTTTTTGGTTTTAAGACTAAAAGAACATTAAGTTTTTATAGCAAAATCCAAATATCAAAATTAATTTCTCTATGGCTTGAATCCAATATTTTTTCCGAAATTTAAATTCGGAAATCTTATAATTATGCAAATTGAATCGGTAATAACGCTAAAAACACTAGTTATAAACATGACGAAAATCCAGCTGTATAGTATAGGAATAGTAGCTGATTAAAACATACAGGTTTTTTGGTTATACACAGACATTTTTTATAATTATTTACTTTTGTTATAGCGATTATACCCGCTATTATTTTTACACATTGTTGTAGCTTAAATCTTAACTTTTAAATAGCAACGTTTGTAGCGGTAACAACTTGAATGTAGCTTTTTTATTAGCAATATTAACATCTTTATTTAAAAGAAGTTTTAACTAAAATCTCCACTAATTTACATATTTAAATGCATAACTATATACTCCTTTTTTTTTTGGTTGGCATCTAGGTGTAGTTGTGTTTTGGAGTGAATATTTTCTCTATTTTAGATCATATTTAAATTATAAAATCAACATAAAAGGTATTGGTTTTTTGTAATATGAGTTTAAATATTTTTAAATAGTTTTACTCGTATTATTTCTTTTTAAAAAAGTTAAATTTGTATCCTTATATAAACAAACTAAAATGGACTATAATTTTAACGAGATAGAAGCCAAATGGCAAAAGCATTGGGCAGAAAACGAAACGTTTAAAGCTGAAAATAAATCAGAAAAACCAAAGTTTTATGTGTTAGATATGTTTCCGTATCCATCAGGAGCAGGATTGCATGTAGGGCATCCGTTAGGTTATATAGCTTCAGATATTTTTTCACGTTACAAACGTCACAAAGGTTTTAATGTATTACACCCTCAAGGGTATGATTCTTTTGGGTTACCAGCAGAACAGTATGCTATTCAAACAGGGCAGCACCCTGCGGTAACAACAGAAACTAATATTAATACTTATAGAAAACAATTAGATAAAATTGGTTTTTCTTTTGATTGGTCTCGAGAAATTAGAACTTCTTCTCCAGAATATTACAAACATACACAATGGATTTTTACAGAATTATTTAATGCTTGGTACAATAAAAAAACTGATAAGGCAGAAAAAATTGAAACTTTAGTTCGGGCTTTTAAAGCAAATGGAAGCGCAGATGTGAGTGCTGTCTGTGATGAAGACGTAACAATATTTACAGCTAACGAATGGAAAGAATATTCAGACAAAGAGCAAGAGCAAATTCTTGCGAAATATAGATTAACTTATTTGTCAGAAACAGAAGTAAACTGGTGTCCAGTATTAGGAACTGTATTGGCAAACGATGAAATTATTAACGGATTGTCTGAGCGTGGAGGACATCCTGTGGTTCGAAAAAAGATGATGCAGTGGTCTATGCGTATGGCTGCTTACGGACAACGTTTGTTAGATGGATTGAATACAATTGATTGGCCACAGCCTTTAAAAGATGCTCAAACCAACTGGATTGGTAGATCACAAGGAGCTTCTGTAGTATTTAATGTGCAGAATTCTAAAGCTAAGATTGAAGTATTTACTACTCGTCCTGATACCATTTTTGGTGTAACTTTTATGACTTTGGCACCAGAACACGAGTTGGTTTCACAAATTGTAAAAGACAATCAAAAAGAAACCGTAGAAGCTTATATAAAAGTAACTGCCAAACGTTCGGAAAGAGATAGAATGGCAGATGTAAAAACTATTTCTGGGGCTTTTACAGGGGCCTATGCAGTGCACCCTTTTACAGGAGAAAACATTCCTATTTGGATTGGAGATTATGTGTTGGCAAGTTATGGAACAGGAGCGGTAATGGCTGTACCGTGTGGTGATCAACGTGATTATGATTTTGCAAAACATTTTGATATTGAAATTAAAAATATTTTTGAGGGAGCAGACATTGCAGAAGTAGCTTGCCAGGATAAAACGGCAAAAATTACTAATTCTGATTTTTTGTCAGGCTTAAATGTAAAGAAAGCAACCAAGTTGGCTATTTATGAAATAGAACAACGTGGTTTTGGAAAAGGAAAAATTAACTACCGTTTACGAGATGCTGTTTTTAGCCGTCAACGTTATTGGGGAGAACCTTTTCCTGTGTATTATGTAGATGGAATGCCAAAAATGATTGATGTAGAACATCTACCTATTTTACTGCCAGAGGTAGAAAAATATTTACCAACACAAGATGGTCAGCCTCCATTGGGAAATGCTGAGGTTTGGGCTTGGTGCACAAAAACAAATACGGTTGTAAGTAACGATAATATTAACAATGCCACGGTGTGGCCATTGGAATTGAATACCATGCCAGGTTGGGCAGGTTCATCTTGGTATTTTAACAGATATATGGATGCTAACAATCCAAAAGAGTTTGCGAGTAAAGAAGCATTAGACTATTGGAAAGAAGTAGATTTGTATTTAGGTGGATCTGAGCATGCAACAGGTCACTTGTTATACGCTCGTTTTTGGCAAAAATTCTTATACGATTTAAATTATGTTCCTGTTGATGAGTTTGCTAAAAAATTAATTAACCAAGGGATGATTACGGGTACTTCTGCTTTTGTGTATAGGTTAGAAGGAACTCAAACATATGTTTCTAAAGGGTTAATTGGAGAGCAACAAGTACAGCCAATTCATGCAGATGTTTCTTTTGTAAACACACAAAACGAATTAGATACAGATAAATTTAAAGCATGGAGAGAAGAATATAAAAATGCAGAGTTTGTTCTAGAAGATGAAAAATATATTGTAGGACGTGAGGTAGAAAAAATGTCTAAATCTAAATACAATGTGGTAAACCCAGATAGTATTTGTGAAGAGTTTGGAGCAGATAGTTTGCGTTTGTTCGAGATGTTTTTAGGGCCTTTAGAACAATCTAAACCTTGGAATACTGCAGGGATTTCTGGAGCACATTCTTTCTTAAAAAAATTATGGAGACTCTATGCTAATGCAAATAACTTTAAAGGTGAACAAGAGGAGCCTAGTAAAGAAGAATTAAAAGTGTTGCACAAAACAATTAAAAAGGTAGAAGAAGATATAGAGAATTTTTCATTCAACACATCAGTAAGTACTTTTATGATTGCTGTAAATGAATTAGGAACTTTAAAGTGTACTAAAAAAGAAATTTTAGAACCTTTATTAATTTTAATTTCTCCTTACGCACCACATATTACAGAGGAGTTGTGGTGTAAGTTAGGACATACAGAATCTATAGCAACGGCATCTTTTCCAATATTCGATGGAGATCATTTGGTAGAAAGTGCAAAAGAATACCCAGTTTCTTTCAACGGAAAAATGAGATTTAAATTAGAATTACCCTTAGATTTATCAGCCAAAGAAATAGAGAGTATTGTAATGGCTCATGAAAAAACTCAAGCTCAGCTACAAGGTAGAATACCTAAAAAAGTGATTGTAGTACCGGGTAAAATTATCAATATTGTGGGTTAGTTTTTAGATATATACAAATGAAAGACGATGCAATAGCATCGTCTTTTTTGTTTCTGGATTATTTATAATTAACTTGGCTTTTGATTAGAGATTATCAAGAATTATTTACACGACCAAAAAATGAATAGAGTTTCTTTAAGAATTAGAATTTTTTTAGCCATGATTTTGTTAGTGGGGCTGGCATCTGTTTTAATAGCTGTGGTAACCGTAAGCCAGTATAAAAAACAAACTAAAGAGTATTACTATTCTCGTTTTGATAGAAAAGAAAGAGCCGCTCAAAAAAACGTGAATTATGAGTTAGAAAACACCATTTACCCTGCAGCACAGCAATTTTTAGGGTTTATTTTTAGAGATCGTATTTATGAAATAGGCAAGGTGCATAAAATGAAAATGAGTATTTACGATTTAAACGGTTTACTTCAAATTAATTCCTACGAACCATGGTTTCGTATTTCTAAAGAGAGAATAACAGCTAATGTAATAAAAACGCTAAAAAAAAAGGATAAGTTTGAAGAGTCCGTTGCTTTAGAAGGAGGAGATATCTCTCAGTTGGCTTATTCTTATATTTATGATAAAAACAGAAATAAAGTAGGGATCTTAAAAGTAGAATATGTTCAGGACAATACGCAGGAGGTAGCGCAATTAAATTCCTTTTTAAAAAGATTACTTTTAGTTTACGCATCAATGTTTATATTGGCTATTGCTTTTGCGTATTTTTTGTCTAGTTATATTACCCGTTCATTACAAACTATTTCTGATAAAATTCAAGAAACCAAGTTGTTAAAGAAAAACCAAAAAATTCAAGTTTCAAACACAACTTCAGAAATAGCCTCTATTGTTGATGCTTATAACTTAATGATAGATGAACTTGAAAAAAGTGCAGAAAAATTAGCAAAAGGAGAGCGAGAGCAAGCCTGGAGGGAAATGGCAAAGCAAGTAGCTCACGAAATTAAAAACCCACTAACTCCTATGAAATTAACGGTACAAAGTTTTGAAAGAAATTTTGACCCTAATGAAGAGGGAGTTCAAGAAAAGGTAAAAGATTATGCTCAGATTTTAATTCAACAAATAGACGTTATGTCTTCTATAGCAACTTCTTTTTCTGATTTTGCCAAAATGCCCAAAAAGAATGTAGAGCGTATTGATTTAGTTAGTATTGTGAAATCTTCTATTGATCTTTTTTATGAAAATGACATTGATTTTCAGTCCACTCAAGAAGAGATTTATTTGAATTTAGATAAAAATCAAATAATTAGAGTTGTTAATAATTTGGTTAAAAATGCAATTCAAGCTACCGAATCTATTCAAACAGCTGCAATTAGTGTTTTTGTAGAAGAAAAAGAATTAGAGGTGTGTATTGCTGTGAAAGATAATGGTAAAGGAATTGAGGATATAGATAAGGAATTAATTTTTGAGCCAAAGTTTACCACAAAAAGTAGTGGAATGGGCTTAGGTTTACCAATGGTAAAAAATATTGTAGAGGCCTATGGTGGAACTATTCAATTTAATTCGGTAGTTGGTTTGGGAACAGAATTTAAAATTATTTTACCTAAAGAAGAAAACTAATGAACATTGAAAATTTAAAGTATCATCAAGAAGAAGCTATTTTTACAATTACGATTTATAGAGAAAAGCATTTAAATGCGCTTAATAAAAAAACAATATTAGAGTTAAATGATTTGTTGTGTAGATGTGAAAACAATCCGTCTATAAGGGTTGTTGTTTTAACAGGAAGTGGAAAAAAAGCTTTTGTAGCAGGAGCAGATATTAAAGAGTTTTCTAATTATACAAGAAAACAAGGACAAGAACTAGCTCAATTTGGACACGATTTGTTGTTCAATAAAATAGCTAACTATTCAAAACCTGTAATTGCCGCAGTTAATGGTTTTGCATTAGGAGGGGGGTTGGAGTTGGCCATGGCTTCTCATATAAGAGTAGCATCAGAAAATGCTAGATTAGGACAGCCAGAAGTAGGTTTGGGAGTAATTCCTGGTTATGGAGGTACGCAAAGATTAACACAGTTAGTAGGCAAGGGAAGAGCTTTTGAAATGATATTAACTGGAGAAATGATAACTGCAAATCAAGCTCTAGATTACGGTCTTGTAAATTATGTAGTTTCTCAAAAAGATTTAATCCCTAAAGCAACGGAATTGGCTCATAAAATGATTGGCAACTCACCTAGAGCTCTTAAAAAAAGCATCAAGGCTATCAATGCTGTTTTTGACGATATAGGTTTCCAAAACGAAGTAGAACTTTTTGGGCAGTGTTTTGGAACAGAAGAGTTTAACGAAGGGGTTTCTTCCTTTTTAGAAAAGAGAAAACCAAATTACAAACGCTTTTAATCTATTTGTACTTTATAAGAAAGTGTTTGAAAATTTGGTTTTATAATATCAATTCTATAAATTCCTTGTTGCAGATCTCTAGTGTCTAAAAAAACTTCCCCAAAAGTATTATGCACTTTTTTAACCATTACTTTTTCTATGTTGTATATTTCAATACAGCTATTAGGTGCTGCTTTAATGTTTAAAAATTTTTTGGTAGGGTTTGGAAATAGATTTAGCTCATCTATAAATTTGACTCTATTTTTGTTAACCCTAGCACATGTTTTATTTGTAGTTATTTCCGTGTTTTTATGGTAAGGATTTGTATTGGTTTGTGTATGCTCCTTTCTTAAATTATCATTAGGTGTTACAGATTTTTGTCCCTTTTGAGCAATAAGCTCTGAGGTAATAAATATAATAAGTAAAAAGGTTAAGGGGAGTATTTTCATAGGGTAGAATATTACGCTTGTAACATACAAATAATAATACTTATTTCCTACCTAAATATTAATTTTCTTTAATTGTAAGTTATTTTAGAATGGTTTTAACTCAAGATTAATTTTACGCTATTATTTCTTAATTAACAGTATCTTTGAAAACCTATAAAATTTAAAATATGTACATATATAATGTAACTACAAATGTGACAGAAAACACAATTGAAGAATGGTTAAATTGGACAAAAGAAACGCATATACCTGCAATGATAGCAACAGGGTGTTTTACTGGAGCTAAACTAACACGAGTAATGGTGCAAGAAGAAATGGGAGGGAGTACATACTCAATTCAGTATAGTGTTAAAAATAAAGAAATATTTAAGGAGTATTATCTTTCTCATGCTGCAAACATGAATGCTAATGTAGAGAAAAAATTTAGCGGGAATTATGTTCAATTTCAAACAGAGTTAGAAGTATTGGCTGATATCTATTAGCACAAGGGAACTCAAATTTTGAGAACCCCTTGTGTTAGACTAGCTGATTGAGTAATTCAAGATTGTCATTTAAATATTCTCCAAAAAAGCCAAGATCTTTCATGCGCTTTACAAGAGGCTTGTAATTTTCGGGTTTGCTTAATTCTATACCTACTACAGCAGATGCTGTACTTCTACTATTTTTTTTGGTGTATTCAAAGTGAACAATGTCATCAGTGTCAGAAAGTACATGTCCTACAAATTCTTTTAGAGCACCTGCTCTTTGAGGAAACTTTACAATAAAGTAATGTTTTAGTCCATCGTACAATAAAGCGCGTTCTTTCATTTCTTCCATTCTAGTAATATCATTATTACCACCGCTTAAAATACAAACAACATTTTTATCTTTAATCTCTTCTTTGTAATGATCTAGAGCAGCAATAGAAAGTGCTCCAGCGGGTTCTGCAACAATGGCATTTTCGTTATATAATTTTAGAATAGTTTTACAAATATGACCTTCGTCAATTAAAGTAACATCGGTTAAGTATGTTTTACAAATAGGATATGTGTTACTTCCCATTTTTTGAACAGCAGCACCATCCACAAATTTATTGATATTTTCTATTTTTGTATTGATACCTTTTTTTAATGAGGTTTTTAAAGAAGGAGCTCCTTTGGGTTCTAATCCAATAATTTTGGTAGTTGGACTTAATTGTTTAAAAACAGTAATAATTCCAGAAGCCAAACCACCACCACCTACAGGTAGAAATAAATAATCAATTGGTTGACTCATAGTGTCTAAAATTTCTAAGCCTACAGTTCCTTGCCCAGACATCACATCCCAATCGTTAAACGGGTGCACATAAATAGCTGAGGTTTCTTTCTGATGTGCTTCAGCGGCCTTAGAACTATCATCAAAAGTATCTCCTATTAATTTTATAGTTGTGTATGCACCACCAAACATTTTAACCTGAGATATTTTTTGTTTGGGAGTTGTTACGGGCATAAAAATAGTTCCTTTTACTTTTAAAGTATTACAGGCTAGTGCAACTCCTTGCGCATGGTTACCGGCACTTGCACAAACAACACCATTTTTTAATTCAGAATTAGATAAGTTTTTGATTCTATTATAAGCCCCTCTAATTTTATAAGATCTTACCTGTTGTAAATCTTCTCTTTTAAAATAAATATTTGCCTCGTAGTTTTTTGAATAATTGTCTATATAAGATAAAGGTGTGTTTTGAACCACTCCTTTTATATTCATTTGTGCTTTGATGACAGTCTCTAAAGTTACCATAACTATTAATTTATGCGTTGGGATAAAAATAAAAAAGCCGTTGCATTTGCAACGGCTTTTAAAATATTAAAAATTCGTTTGAATTAAACGATTTTTTTCATTGCAGTCATTGCTTCACGTAATTCCTCACCAATAATTTCTACATCGTGGTCACGAATTTCTTTGTTGATAGCAATTAATTCAGCATTATCAACACCATTGTTTACAGCTCCAAATGGCTTTCCAATTAAGTTGATAGGTGCATTTTTAACGTATTCAGCAATTAAAGGCTTACAAGCGTGGTCAAATAAATAACATCCGTACTCAGCAGTATCAGAAATTACACGGTTCATTTCTGCCAATTTCATTCTAGAAATTGTATTAGCAATTAATGGAGTTTCGTGTAAAGATTCGTAGTAAGCAGATTCGTCAATAATTCCAGACTCTACCATTGCTTCAAAAGCCAATTCAACACCAGCCTTAACCATCGCTACCATTAAAGTACCATTGTCGTAATATTCTTGTTCAGAAATTTCAAAATCTCCAGCAGGAGTTTTCTCAAAGTTTGTTTCTCCTGTAGCAGCTCTCCAAGTTAATAGGTTTACATCGTCATTAGCCCAGTCTTCCATCATTGTTTTAGAAAAATGACCAGAGATGATATCATCCATATGCTTTTGGAATAAAGGTCTCATGATGTCTTTTAACTCTTCAGAAACCTTAAAAGCAGCAATTTTAGCAGGGTTAGACAATCTATCCATCATGTTTGTAATACCACCGTATTTTAAACCTTCAGTAATAGTTTCCCATCCGTATTGAATTAATTTAGAAGCATATCCAGCATCAATTCCTTCAGCTACCATTTTGTCAAAACATAAGATAGATCCAGTTTGTAACAATCCACATAATATAGTTTGCTCTCCCATTAAATCAGACTTTACTTCTGCAACAAAAGAAGACTTTAATACACCAGCAGTGTGTCCTCCTGTACCAACAGCATATGCTTTTGCATAATCCCATCCTTTTCCTTGAGGATCGTTCTCAGGGTGTACCGCAATTAAAGTAGGTACTCCAAATCCTCTCTTAAATTCTTCACGAACTTCAGATCCTGGAGATTTAGGAGCTACCATAATTACAGTAATATCTTTACGCACTTGCATTCCTTCTTCTACAATGTTAAAACCGTGAGAGTAAGATAAACAAGAGTCTTTTTTCATCAATGGCATCACCGCAGTTACAACATTTGTATGTTGTTTGTCTGGAGTTAAGTTGATTAATAAGTCAGCAGTAGGAATCATTTCTTCGTAAGTTCCTACAGCAAAGTTATTTTCAGTAGCGTTTAAAAAAGATTGTCTTTTTTCAGAAATAGCAGCTGCTCTTAATGTATAAGATACATCTAATCCAGAATCACGCATGTTTAAACCTTGGTTTAATCCTTGTGCACCACATCCAATTATTACAATTTTTTTACCTTTTAAAGCTTCAACACCACTGTTGAATTCACTTCTGTCCATAAATTCACACTGTCCTAATTGCTCTAATTGCTCTCTTAAAGAAAGTGTGTTAAAATAATTTGCCATTTTGCTTTTATTTTTTATCTAATTGTTTACTTGTTATTTTGCTAAAAATGAGTTTGGTAGGTTAAAAACCCCACCAAACTCAAAATTAATTCTATTGCGCTGCCAAATTTAGGAAATTCTATTGAACTATTTCCCCTAAAATTTCACGAATATTCATAGCCTCTTTAGAGATGGCAATTCTACCAGATCTCACAAACTGGGCAATTTCAAAAGGCTCAAAAGCTTTGTATATAGCTTCAATTTCGTGTCTTCTAGCTGTTTTTTCTACCACAAAAAACGTTCTATTTACGGTAATAATATTCATACTATGTTCTTTTATGATGTTTTGAATTTGAGGGTTCTCAAATAACAAATCAGATCTAAATTTAAACATTGCATTTTCTGTAAAAATAATTTCATCGTCTGTATGATAGTAAGCTTTGATAACTTCAATTTGCTTTTCTAACTGACCAATGATTTTCTTTACGTTGTCTTCTGTCATGTTTACAACCACAATAAATCTAGAAACATTTTTAATTTCAGAAGCTGAAACTGTTAAGCTTTCTATATTGATGTGTCTTTTTACAAAGATGGTAGAAATTCTGTTTAACAATCCTAAATTGTTTTCACAATAAACAGATATGGTATATAATTTAGTTTCCATGTGTTGTTTTTTTTAGCTTAATCTTACATCTGATACACTTGCACCTGTAGGTACCATAGGAAATACATTGTCTTCTTTTTCCACCATTACTTCTAAAAAGTAAGAGGTTTCACAAGCAATCATTTCATCAATAGCACTTTGTAAGTCTTCTCGTTTCTCTACTTTTTTAGCAGGAATGCTGTAAGCTTCTGCTAATTTTACAAAATCAGGATTGATCATTTCTGTAGAAGCATAACGTTTATCAAAAAACAATTGTTGCCACTGGCGTACCATTCCTAAAAACTCGTTGTTTAATACAACAATTTTTACAGCAGTACCTGTTTGTAAAATAGTTCCTAATTCCTGACAAGTCATTTGATAACCACCATCACCAATAATAGCCACTACATGTCTGTTAGGTGCACCCATTTTTGCTCCAATAGAAGCAGGCAAAGCAAATCCCATAGTTCCTAATCCCCCAGAGGTAACATTACTTCTGGTTTGTGTAAAGTTGGCATAACGAACCGCCATCATTTGGTGTTGTCCTACATCAGAAACAATTACAGCATCATCATTAGTTGCTTTGTTAATCCCTTGTAAAACCTCTCCCATGGTTAACCCTTCTTTTGTAGGATTTAACTGACCGTTAATTACTTTGTCAAATTCAATTTTATCAAAAGCTCTAAATTCTTCTAACCAAGAAGTGTATTCTTTTTTATCTGTAAACTCTAAAATTTTAGCCAAGGTATCTTTTGAATCTCCTAAAACGGCAACATCTGTTTTGATGTTTTTGTCAATTTCAGCAGGATCAATATCAAAATGGACAATCTTAGCTTGTTTAGCATACTTACTTAAGTCACCAGTAACACGATCGTCAAAACGCATTCCAATAGCAATCAATACATCACATTCGTTAGTTAGTTTATTAGGTCCGTAATTACCGTGCATACCTACCATACCTACATTTAAAGGGTGACTGGTTGCCAAAGCAGATAAACCTAAAATAGTCCATGCAGAAGGAATTCCAGATTTTTCTACAAAAGCCTTAAATTCAGCCTCTGCACCACCTAAAATTACTCCTTGCCCAAAAATAATCATAGGTTTTTTAGCCGCATTGATTAATGTTGCAGCTTCTTTGATCTTTTCTATATTGGTTTCTGGTACGGGTTTGTAACTTCTAACCGCTGTACATTTTTCGTAACTATAATCTAACTCTCCTAACTGAGCATCTTTAGTGATGTCAATTAAAACAGGTCCTGGTCTTCCTGCTTTTGCAATATAAAATGCTTTTGCAATAGCTTCAGGAATTTCCTCAGCTTTGGTTACTTGAACATTCCATTTGGTAATAGGAGACGAAATACTGATTACATCAGTTTCCTGAAAAGCATCTGTACCTAACAAATGTGATGCTACTTGTCCGGTAATACATACCATGGGAGTAGAATCTATTTGAGCATCTGCAATACCTGTAATTAAATTGGTAGCCCCAGGTCCAGATGTTGCTAAGGCAACACCAACTTTACCGGAAGTTCTAGCATACCCTTGTGCAGCATGGGTAGCACCTTGTTCGTGACGTGTTAATACGTGGTGCAGTTTGTCCTCGTATTTATACAATTCATCGTAAATAGGCATAATAGCACCACCAGGGTAACCATATGCAATGTCTACGCCCTCCGCTAAAAGAGATTTTACAACGGCTTCAGCTCCAATTATTCTTTCTGTTTTTTTCATACTTTGTATGGTATAAAGTGCAAATTATGAAGTACAAAGAATAAAACGATTAGTTATACTTCATAATTTGTACTAAAATTTAATATTTATCAGTAACACATCCTTCAGAAGCAGAAGCTACTGACCTAGCGTATTTAAATAAAATTCCTTTGTTATGTTTTAAAGCAGGTTGTTGCCAATTTGCTTTACGTTTTGCAATTTCTTCTTCAGAAACCTTTAATGTAATAGAGTTGTCTTCTGCGCTAATAGAAATAATGTCTCCTGTTTCTACCAATCCAATTAAACCACCTGTTTGAGCTTCAGGTGTAACGTGTCCTACTACAAATCCGTGTGTACCTCCAGAAAAACGACCATCAGTAATTAAAGCAACAGATTTTCCTAAACCAGCTCCCATAATTAAAGATGTAGGTTTTAACATTTCTGGCATTCCAGGACCTCCTTTAGGTCCCACATAACGGATAACAACTACATCTCCTCTTTCTACTTCTCTGTTAGAAATTCCATCGTTGGCAGCTTGTTCACCATCATATACAACCGCTTTTCCTTCAAATTTTAATCCTTCGTTTCCAGATATTTTAGCTACAGCTCCTTCTTCTGCAAGGTTTCCATATAATATTTGTATGTTCCCTGATGGTTTTAATGCTTTGTCTGTAGGGTAAATTACATCTTGACTTTCAAATTCCATAGGTGCTACATCTGCTAAATTTTCAGCCAATGTTTTCCCTGTTACAGTCATACAGTCTCCGTGTAAAAATCCGTTATCTAACAAGAATTTTAAAATTGCAGGAGTACCTCCAATTCCGTGTACATCTTCCATTAAATATTTTCCAGATGGTTTTAAATCTGCAATTAATGGAGTTCTGTCTGATACTCTTTGAAAATCTTCCATTGTAAATTCAATATCTGCTGCGTATGCAATCGCTAAATAGTGTAATACCGCGTTGGTAGAACCTCCTAAAGCATTTACAACAGCAATTGCATTTTCAATAGATTTTTTCGTAACAATATCTCTAGGCTTTAAATCTAACTCTAATAAATTTTTCATGGCCTGAGCTGTACGTTCAGATTCAGATAATTTATTAGGATTTTCAGCAGGAATAGAAGAGTTATAAGGCAGAGCCAATCCCATACATTCTATAGAAGATGCCATGGTGTTAGCCGTGTACATTCCTCCACACGCTCCAGCTCCAGGAATAGAAGCTTTTATGATTTCTCTATATTCTTTTTCATCAATCTCACCAGCTACTTTTTGACCTAAAGCCTCAAAAGCAGACACGATGTTCAGTTTACGTCCTTTGTATTTACCAGAAGCAATAGTACCTCCATATACCATGATAGAAGGCCTATTTAAACGCAACATAGCAATAATAGCACCCGGCATGTTTTTATCACATCCCACTACACCAATTAAGCCATCGTAACTTTGAGCGTTTACAACAGTTTCCATAGAATCTGCAATAATATCTCTGGAAGCTAAAGAGTAATTCATACCAGAAGTTCCCATAGAAATTCCATCACTTACCCCAATGGTGTTAAAGGTTAAGCCTACTTGATTGTTTTGGTTCGTCAATTTTTTAATTTCTTGAGCCAACGTATTCAAATGCATGTTACAAGGGTTTCCATCATAACCAGTACTTGCAATACCAACCTGAGGTTTGTTCATATCCTCATCTGTTAAACCAACAGCATAAAGCATAGCCTGTGAGGCTGGTTGAGAAGGATCTTGTGTAAGTCGTTTACTGTGTTTATTTAATGCCATTTTTAAAGCTCGTTTGTTTTATTTTTTGCTTAACTACAGACAAAAGTAAAACAGTAATTGATTTTAACAAAAAAAAACATAAAAAATGTTACGTTGTTCATGTGGTTTTTAAAATTGTTAAAACACTGTTTTTAAGTTTTTTGTGCGTTTATTTTAATGGTGTTTATAGTTTGTTTTATCTGTTGATAGTTAATGATTGTATGAATAATAAAAATCATTTAAATTAATTACGTATTTATACGTAGTTAATTTAAGTATTTAAAACTTTTGATACTACTTAATTATTCGTAGATTTGTGAAATTCAAAAAAACAAGGTAATAACGTCATATATGTCAAAAACAGCAATATTAGAAATAGAAGGGGAAAAATATGAGTTTCCAATTGTTAAGGGAACGGAAAATGAATTAGCTATTGATATCAAACAATTAAGAGTTGCAACTGGTGGTGTTACAACCATTGACCCAGGTTTTAAAAATACGGGTTCTTGTGCAAGTACTATTACTTTTTTAGATGGTGAAAAAGGAATTTTGCGCTACAGAGGTTACGCTATTGAAGATTTGGCTAAGGATGCATCTTTCTTAGAAGTTTCTTATTTGTTAATTTTTGGAGAGTTACCAACAAAAGTTGAGTTGAATAAATTTGAACAAGACATTAAAGAAGAGTCTTTAGTAGACGAAGACATACATAAAATTTTAGATGCGTTTCCAAAAAATGCTCATCCAATGGGTGTGTTGTCATCTTTAACAAGTGCGTTAACCGCATTTAACCCTTCCTCGGTAGATGTATCTTCTAAAGAAGCGATGTATAGTGCTATTGTAAAGTTAATGGGTAAATTTCCTGTTTTGGTTTCTTGGGTAATGCGTAAAATGAAGGGAGAACCTTTAGATTATGGTGATACATCTTTAGGGTATGAAGAGAATTTTGCTAAAATGATGTTTAAAAGACCGAATAGTGAATACAAGGTGAACAAAATTGTGATTGATGCTTTGGATAAGTTATTAATTTTACATGCAGATCATGAACAAAATTGTTCTACTTCTACTGTTAGAATTGTAGGTTCTTCTCACGCTGGTTTGTTTGCATCTATCTCTGCAGGTATTTCTGCTTTATGGGGGCCTTTGCATGGAGGTGCCAATCAAGCGGTGATTGAAATGTTAGAAGATATTAAGAATGATGGTGGAGATTTTAACAAGTATTTAGCTAAGGCAAAAGATAAATCAGACCCTTTCCGTTTGATGGGATTTGGACACAGAGTATACAAAAACTTTGATCCAAGAGCAAAGATTATTAAAGTTGCTGCGGAAGAGGTGTTGGCAGATTTAGGTATCAAAGATCCTGTATTAGATGTTGCAAGAGGTTTGTCTGAGGCGGCCTTAAATGATGAATATTTTAAATCAAGAAACTTATATCCTAATGTAGATTTCTACTCTGGTATTATATACCGTGCTTTAGGAATTCCTGTAGAAATGTTTACGGTATTGTTTGCTATGGGGCGTTTGCCAGGTTGGATTGCTCAATGGAAAGAAATGAGAGAAAATAAAGAACCAATTGGGCGTCCACGTCAATTGTATGTTGGAGAAACTTTAAGACCTTATTCCTCAATAGCTAATAGAAAATAATTTAAAATTTAGAGTATATATTATAAAAGAGAGCTATCCGATAATAGGGTAGCTCTTTTTTTATACCTCTATTTGTTTTAGTTTATTGTTGTGTGTTTGTAATGTACTGGTAATCAAGGTGTAATGAATAAAACCGAGGTGTGGATACATAGTACTTGTACTAGAATTGTAACTATTTGTAATACTTGGAGATTGTGTGGTTGCCGCTTTGGGCGTTTTGAATAAAAAAACGACTAACTTTGAGTGTAATAACATAGTTAGTGATTTTCACTTGTGACAAAAACTTCACCTTGAGCCAAACAGGGATGTTTGTGTAACTTTTATTTAGATTTTGTAAAAAAAAAACTCATTTTGAAATTCAAAATGAGTTTTTAAAGAGTTGATATAATTTTAAGCTTCAGTTCTTACTTCGTTGTTTAAAATTAAATCTAAATATAAATTAATTTGATTCTTTAAATCTTTACGTTCATAAATACCATCTAAAAAGCCATGTTCTAGTAAGAATTCAGATCTTTGGAAGCCTTCTGGTAAATCTTGTCCTGTAGTATCCTTAACTACACGAGGCCCTGCAAATGCAATTAAAGCATTAGGCTCGGCAATGTTAATATCTCCTAACATTGCAAAAGAAGCAGTAATACCTCCAGTTGTAGGATCTGTACACAGAGAGATATATGGAACTTTTGCTTCTGAAAGTTGTGTTAGTTTGGCTGATGTTTTGACCATTTGCATCAATGACAGTGGCGCTTCTTGCATACGTGCACCTCCTGATTTAGAAATCATTAAAAAAGGAACTTTATTTTCTCTAGCATAGTCAATAGCTCTAGCAATTTTTTCTCCAACAACAGATCCCATAGATCCACCAATGTAAGAAAAATCCATAGCTGCAATAACTAAAGGATTTCCGTAAGAATTACCAACAGCAGTTCTAACAGCATCTTTTAATTTTGTTTTGGCTTGTGCTTCTTTAATTCTAACGGAATAGGGTTTTGTATCGTCAAAGTCCAAAGAATCTACAGCACTTAAATTTTCGTCTAGTTCTGTAAATTTATCATCGAATAAGATGTCAAAATATTCGTTACTTCCAATTCTTACATGGTATCCATCTTCTGGACTGACATATAAGTTTTTCTTTAATTCTTCTGTATCAATGATTTTTCCACTAGGAGTTTTGTACCACAATCCTTTAGGTACATCCTTTTTTGATTCAGTAGGTGTTTGAATTCCCTTATCACTTCTTTTAAACCAAGCTGTCATAATTATTCATTTTTATAGAGAGGCAATTTACTAAAAAAAATAGAGAAACTGATAAAATCAGTTTCTCTATTATGTATTGGAATACTATATAATGTATGGTTTGATTATAAAGTGTTTACGTTGTTTAAGTCTTCAAAAGCTTTAATTAAACGTGCTTTTAAAGTAGTCTCACCTTTACGTAACCAAACTCTTGGGTCGTAATATTTTTTGTTAGGTGCATCAGCCCCAGTAGGGTTTCCTATTTGAGAAGCTAAATAATCTGTATTAGCAGCAAAATAGTCTCTAATTCCTTCCATAAAAGCATACTGTAAATCAGTATCTATGTTCATTTTTATAGCTCCGTAACCAATAGCTTCTCTGATTTCTTCTACAGAAGATCCAGAACCACCGTGAAATACAAAATCAATAGGGTTGTGCCCTAAATTGTGCTTTTTCTCGATAAACTTTTGAGAGTTATCTAAAATTTTTGGAGTTAACTTTACGTTTCCTGGCTTGTATACACCGTGTACATTTCCAAAAGCAGCAGCAACAGTAAACCTTGAGGAAACTTCTGATAATTGCTCGTAAGAGTAATTTACTTCTTCTGGCTGTGTATATAATTTAGATTCATCTACATCAGAATTGTCAACACCATCTTCTTCACCTCCAGTAATTCCTAATTCAATTTCTAAAGTCATTCCCATTTTATCCATACGAGCCAAATACTCCTTACAAATAGCAATATTTTCTTCTAGAGGTTCCTCAGATAAATCAATCATATGAGAAGAGAATAAAGGTGCTCCAGTTTCAGCAAAGTGTTTTTCAGAAGCATCTAATAAACCATCAATCCAAGGTAATAATTTTTTAGCAGCGTGGTCTGTGTGTAAAATTACAGGCACTCCATATGCAACAGCCATCTCGTGTACGTGCTTTGCTCCAGCTACAGCTCCAGCTATTGCAGCAGCTTGACCATCGTTGGACAATCCCTTACCTGCATTAAAAACAGCTCCTCCGTTAGAAAATTGAATAATTACGGGAGCGTTTAATTCTTTTGCAGCTTCTAAAACTGTATTAATTGTATTGTTACCCGTTACGTTAACAGCAGGTAATGCAAATTGTTTTTCTTTCGCTAATTTGAAAATCTCTTGAACTGCATCTCCTGTAGCAACTCCTGGTTTAATATTGTAACTCATATTATTAATTGGTTTATTGAATTAATCAAAACAAAAATAAGTATTTTTAAGGGATTTAGGGTGGCAATGTTAGGTACTTTATACGAAAACGATATCGTATTAAAAAGGATAGTTAATTCCTATGTTTACTACAGATTCTTGATAGGTATAGTTTGAAAACCATTTTTTTGATTTATGATAAGGTTCGTAGGTTTTAAAGGCCAAATCTAATCTAAGAATTATAAAACTCAAATCATATCTAATACCTAGTCCAGAACCTACTGCAATGTTTTCTAGAGATTTAATATTGTTTAAACTTTCTTTTTTAGTAGTTGCAGTAGCGTTGGGTAAATTCCAAATATTTCCAGCATCCACAAAAACAGCTCCATGAAAACTATTAATTACCTTAAAACGATATTCTAAACTAGATATCAACTTTAAATTCCCAATATTAAATTCTAGACCAGAGTTGGAGCTACCAGGTCCTAGTTCGTAAGTTTTCCAAGCTCTAATGTCATTGGAGCCTCCCGCAAAATAACTGGTGATAAAAGGGATATCTTTGTTTTTTCCTGTAGGAATTGCAGCCCCTATAAAAGTTCTAAATGCTAAAGACTTGTTAGGTGAATTACTCCAAAATTTACGAAAATCAAAATCTATTTTAACAAACTCTGAAATGGGAATATTTTGAATTTTTTTTTCTTGATTTTTATTTTTAAATAGGGCAGAGGCAAAATTACCAGAGGAGCTTACCTTTATTTTAAAATAATTATAATGTGTGTCAGAAAGCCCTCTACGGCTATTATGTTCAAACGAGTAGGATGTTGCAGGAATAATATTGTTGCTAGTAATGATCTCTCTCCTTTTTGTAATATTTCTTAGGGTTGCAAAATCATTGGGGTTATTTGCTTTAAAACTAGTGGGTAGCGTGTTGATAAACTGTGTGGCGTTTGAGGTTGTTAACTCAAAACTTGGATCAATAAGAGATTTTAAATTGTTGATTTTGTTAAACTCAGAGCCAAAAATATTAAAATAAGATGAAGAGTTTAGGTTATTGATAAACTGTAAATTTAATAGCTCTATATTGTGAGAGTTTTTAAAGGATGATTTCCAAGAGTAATTAATTATACCACTTAGTTTTTGTTTATCTAAACCAATGTTTTGTTGAAAACTGGTACCTATTATAATTTTGGTTTTAGGAGTGGTTGTACGAGGAACAATATTTGTAATAAATGGAAAAATAAAACGGGGAAATTCTAAAGAAGCATCTACACCAAACTCATAGGCATTAAAAAAACGTTGAGAATTGTTACCGCTAATATTTGTAGAGGTGTTAAAAATACTACCCTGTAATGATAATTGAAAGATTTGAGCACCTCTAAATAAATTTCTATTAATAAAGCTAAATCCTCCAGAAAGTCCTAACTGTTTGATGTTAGAATGTATGATTTCGGTATTTAAATTGATAGCATACTTTTTTTGAGGTGTTAACGTAATAGATGTAGAAAGTTGATTATTTTCAAGTTCTTGGTGTGTAATTTTAACAGATTTAAAATTGTTTAAAGATCGCAAATGCTTTCTGGTTAATTCCACATTTTTATCATTGTAAACTTGATTGGGTTTTATAAAGATTGAATTTGCTAAGCTTTTGGTGCTGTATTTTAATTTATTGTGCGCAAAAAAAGACAAAGAATCATATTTTTTCTTTGTTTTATATCTAAGACTTTTTTTGTTGTAAGAGTAATCAGTATAAATGTTTACTTCTTTAATCATTTGAATTTCTGCGGGCAATTCTAAGATTTGATTTCCTTTTTTCTTTTTTCGATTGTTTATATGTATTTGTACAGGGGTAGTGTTATTGGAAGCCAATGTGTCAATCCCTCTAAAGGTAATAAGACTTTCACTAAAATGATAGAAACCATTATTTCGTAATGTATTAGTAATTGCCTTAATCGTTTTTTTAAAATTCTCAATGTTGTATTGTTGCCCTTTATATATAGGGAGCGTTTTGAGTTGTTTTTCAATTGTTTTTTTAACAGAAGCAGACGCATATTTGTGCGTTATACCTCCAATGTAAAAAGGATTTCCTTTGGTTATTTTGTAGAGAATATTGGCTTTTTTTCCATCATTAATAGTAATGGTTTTAACAGTAGATTTAAAATAGCCGTTGTTAAAAAAGTGAGTTCTTAAACTTTTAACGGTTTGATTTGTTTTTTCTGGATCTAGAATTATAGGAGATTCTCCTTTTTCTAAAAACCAATCGTTTATTTTTTTTCTTTTGTCTATTAATTTTTTAGTTTGTTTTTTAGATAACAACATATCCCAAAAACTATTTCGTTTTGCAAAGTCAGTCAGTTCATTCTGATGGATAGAATCATAATTTTTAGTCCCAAAATTATATAAATGTAATGCTAAAGGGATGCCTAATAATTGCGAATTGGGTCTCTGGATTAAATAGGATGTGATCTCGGTATCTGAAGTTTTTTTATCATCAATTCTTATTTCATTTTTTTTAACCAAAAACTGGTTTTCCTCAATATATTTAGTGCTATTACATGCAATAAATAGTATGCTAGCTACCAAAATAAGAATAAAATATAAAGAGTTTGATTTCAAGAAGATTAATTTTAAACCAAAAATAAGCATTATATATATTACTAAGTAATGCTTGTTGATTTTTAGTAGTAAATTTGTAAAACAAAACAACAAGACATGCCAATTTCTAAAAGTAAAATTAAACAAATAGCAAGTTTGCAACAAAAAAAGTATCGATTAAAAGAGGGTCTTTTTATTGTAGAAGGAACAAAGGTAGTTGATGAATTTTTAAACTCTAATTTTGAATTAGAATGTGTTTTTTGTGTTCAAGATGTTTCTGAAAAATATAAAAACTATCATCCTACCATTGTAACTGAAGTTGAATTAAAAAAAATAAGTTCTTTAAAGTCACCCAACAAGATTCTAACACTTTTTAAAATTCATAAAAACAAAAATATTTCTGATACAGATTTAAAACTAGTCTTGGATGATGTTAATGACCCAGGTAATTTAGGAACTATCATTAGGCTATGTGATTGGTTTGGAATAGAGGAGTTAATTTGTAGCAAAAACACTGTAGATTGTTACAATACAAAAGTGATACAATCTACCATGGGATCTTTAACTAGAGTGCGTGTTTATTATGTGGATTTAAAATTATATTTGTCAAAAGTAAAAGTTCCCATTTATATAGCTGACATGGATGGAGAAAATATCTATAGAGCAGATTTACCTAAAAATGGAATTATTGTTATGGGGAATGAGGCAAACGGAGTTTCATCTGAGGTTAAAGAATTTTCTAGTAACACATTATCTATACCTAGGTTTGGAACATTAAGAGCTACAGAGAGTTTAAATGTAGCAACAGCAACTTCTATTATTTTAAGCGAATTTAAAAGATCTATTGGAAGGTTAGATTAAGAAAAATACCTCTAGTTTTTAAACTACTTATATTATTTTTTATGTTAGTACCAAGTGGTTTTAGCTCATTATTAAGTCCGTAAATTCCTCTAATAGAGGGTGAGAATTTAAAATACTCAAAATAAAAGTTTGCACCAATAGCAAGTTCTGCCATAAGGTTGTGTTTAGTTAACAAAAAGTCATTAGGGTTTTTTCCGTTATCTCCTTGGTTTTTCTCTGCTGAAAAATTGTGGTTGTACGACAATCCTCCTAAAACATAAGTTCTTACGTTGTTAATTCTCTGAGTTTGAAACTTTAAAGAAATTGGTAAGTGGAAGTGTGTTGTGGGTAACTGAAATTGTTCGTCAGCAATTATTAATTTATTAGATGTGCTTATAATTCCGGGTTCTGCAATAAGAGTGATATATGAGTTTAAATTCATATCGGCTAAAACTCCTAGTTGAAATCCAGCACCTTGAGAAACGGTAGCAGCTTCAGATCCTTTTAGAGCATAGCCTTTATAATGAGCACCTAGATAGTATCCATAACGAATTAAAGGTTTGTCAAAATTTGTCAATCTAGATATCTCTCTTTTTTGAGCATGAATCTTGTTTGTAAATGAACAAATCAATAAAAATAGAAAAAAGTGCTTTAGTTTCATTATTTGATAGCTTTATAAATCGTAGAAACGCCAAATGTAACAGGAATATCTTTAATATCCTTAAAACCGTTTTGATTTAATATTTTATTAAAGGCTTTTCCATAAGGAAAAGAGTTTGCAGATTCTGATAAATAAGAATATGCTGTTTTATCTTTAGAGAATAATTTACCAACCAAGGGCAACACCACTTTGCTATGGAACTGATATCCTTGTTTGAACGGGAATTTTGTTGGAACAGATGTTTCTAAAACAACAAATATACCTCCTGGTTTTAAAACTCTTTTAATTTCTTGTAAACCCTTGTTTAAGTTTTCAAAGTTTCTTACTCCATAGGAAACGCTAATGGCATCAAAAAAATTGTCTTCAAACGGAATGTTTTCAGAATCTCCCAAAACCATATCGATGGATTTGTTTAAACCAAGTTTGTTTATTTTTTGTTTTCCTACCTCTAGCATTCCTGCAGAAATATCTAGACCAACAATGGTTGCCGCAGGAATTGCTTTACTTTGCATAATAGCTAAGTCTCCAGTTCCAGTGGCAATATCTAAAATATTTTTAGGGTTTGTAGCTTTTACCATGGCTACTACTTTTTCTCTCCATTTAATGTCAATACCAAAAGTAATTACACGGTTTAACCCATCGTAATTTTCAGAAATAGCATCAAACATATCTGCAACTTGGTCTTTTTTGGTTGCATTGGAGTCTTTGTAGGGCTTAATTGTTTTAGACATAAAAGAAGATTAACCGTTAGCAGCTATTACATTGTTAATTTTGTTTGGCAACATTTCCTTTAGCATGGTTTCAATACCATTCTTTAAAGTGACGGTAGAAGACGGACATCCGCTACAAGCTCCTTGTAAAATAACGTGTACATCTTTGGTGCTTTCGTTGTAGTTCTGAAAAACAATATTTCCACCATCATTAGCTACAGCTGGTTTTACGTGTTCTTCAAGAATGTTTGCTATTTCTAAAGAAACTCCCTCTAGGTTTTCAATAGGAGTTGCTTCTACTTGCATTTTTACTTTCGCAATAGAGGTATCAATTATAGTTTTACCTGACTGAATATAATCCTTTAAAAAGCTTCTTAGTTGATTGTTTATTTCTCCCCATTCTATCATTTCGTTTTTGGTGATAGAAACATAATTTTCAGATATATAAACCTCTTTTACAAAAGGGAATTCAAATAAAACTTGTGCCAAAGGAGAGTTTTTAGTTTCTTCTGCAGATTTATATTCATTGTCATCTGGAGTTAACATTTTGTTGCAGCCAAATTTCATTACCATTGGGTTGGGTGTGCTTTCTGCATAGATTTCTACTGGCTTTTTTCTTGTTTCCGCTTTATCGGTTACAATTGTATTACCTTCATTTAAATAAATTTCAATCAATTCACGAATATCACTCTGGATATCATTCCACTCAACAATGTCGTATTTTTCAATAGCGATAAAATTTGCACTGATAAAAATTTTACTAACAAACGGAAGTTTGAATAGTTCTTGAGAAACAGGAGATTCTTTTGCTTCATCAATATTGTTAAATTGATAACTTCCTCCTTGGGTAATTTGTGTATTGCTAACAAATTTTACAATAGATGGATTGTTAGTTCCCTCGATACTTATTTTATGTGTGCTCATTCCTCTATATTTATAGTAAAAGTAGTTTATTTAAATTAAAAAGAGAAAAAGTAGTGTATACAGTTCTTATCTATATCAATTAAAAAATATAAGAATATGTAACATTAACTCTAGATTGTTTTACATCTAAGTCTACAGGTGTTACTTCGTTATAATCGTCATAAAAATCATAACTATTTTTTTGTTGCATATAATTGTAACTTAAATCAAACTTATGGTTTTCTATTCTAAGTCCTGCACCTAGTGACGCTCCATATTTGTCTCCAAAACGAATAACATGAATTGTTTGGTTTTTTTTCTTGTCAAAAGCACTTTGCTCATAGCTCAGACCTCCTCTAATAGCAAAGCTTTTAATACGGATTTCTCCACCTCCTTTTATATTGTGCGTGTTTTCTAACACATCAGAGAAGTAGTTGTTTTCTAGTATGAATCCTCCTTCTCCTGATAAGCTAAGTGCTTTGTAATTATGGTAACTGTAATCCAAAGAAATTAGTCCCGTTTTTCCTAAAATAAAAGCACTACTAATATTAAACTTACCTGCTGTTTTAATATTATATTCAATCCTTTCAAGGAGGTTTTGATAAGGAACATATTCTGTATTTTCTTTATCCTCATTATGAGGTGAGATGTATACATCTCCTTTTATCTCAGTTTCAAAGTTTGGGTTGCCTTCTAGTGGTGTAGATTTGCTGTTACCTGGTGCTCTACCAAAAGTAGAGTCATTTCTACCATCATAAATGTTAGATTCGTTAACAATATCTGTATACCAAGTAGGAGATTGATAAGCAATACCAATTCTAACAGAAGGATATATTTTGTAAAGTATTCCAAAGTTAAAAGAAATTCCATCTGCAGAATTGTAATCTCTTTGTGTCAGTTCGGCTTGTAAGAGATTTGCTTTATTGCTTTCGTTGGTTTCATCTAAAAACACCTCCTGAGTGATGTCAATATTATGAATATTTAAAGATCCTCCCACATATAAATTATTTTTATACTGAGATGCAATACCAATATTTAAAACAGATGATTCTCCTGAAGTCTCGTTTTTTAAATTTTGACGAAGTGCAGAGTCAAATAATTCAGAGCCATCAGTAAAAGAATGGTGTGTTCTAAAAGAAGCAAAATCACTATTTCCAGAGACGTTTATCAAATTATTAAAGTTGTACGTTTTTTGATAGTTGATGGCAAATACTGTTTTTTTCCAATCAAAATTAGCTCTATCAAAAACAAAAGCAATACCTAGTTGATTTAAGTCAAAGTCGTAATTACTGTTTTTAAAAGAATTCTCATAATAACTAGCTGTCTGACTGGTTGCTGCATTCCCTAAAGAAATACTAAAATCGTTATGGTTAAAAACACCTAGTCCAGCTGGGTTTTGATTGATGGTGCTAATATCACCTCCTAAAGCTCCCATAGCTCCACTTAATCCTTTGTATCGAGCAGTACCGCTTATGTCTTTTTGATTGAATAAAAGCCCCAAATCGGTAAATCGATGACTTTGCCCAAAAGAAAATTGAGTTCCAAGCCCTAAAAATAATATATATATAATTTTTTTCATAGTGTTTTTTTTTATCGCCTAAGCCTAGTTGATGCATTACGAGACGAGGATCTAGAAGCGTTATTTCTATTGTAATTTATAGGGCTATTGCTAGGTTTTGATGTATTATTGTATGAGGAACTTTTGTTGTTGTTAGAGTTGTAAGAAGAGTTTTTACTATTTGTTGAGCTTGTGTTAGGTTGACTCTTTATGCGTCCTGTATTACGAGATCTGTTAGTGTAGTTAGAATTGTTAGATCTTACTCTGTTGTTAGAACTAGAATTATTTCTTACAGAAGAATTGTTGGAATAATATCTACTAGAACTTCTTCTAGGTGCTGTTCTTTGTCTATATCGGTTGTTTCTGTTGTAATTAGAGCTTCTTCTATATCCATTATTGTAATAAGGATGGTGATATCCAACACCAAATGCATTGTTAAAAAACGGATTTCCCCATCCCAATCTATTACCGTAATAAACAGAACTGTATCCGTAAGGATTGTTCCAACCCCAATTATTGTATCCCCAAGCGTTCCATCCTAAACCTACATTTACGTTCCATCTGTTAAAGTTATCAAAAGGATTGTAAAAGTTGTTGTAATAAAGATCGTTGTTGTTTACGTGTACATTTGTTACGTCAGAATTGTTTCTGTTTGTAGCGTAATTGCTATAATCACTTGGAGTGTAAGTATCTTTTGGAGAGATATTAGGAATATTCTTTGGGTTGGTCGTGTTTAAGACCGCTGTTGCCTCAGGGTTATTTACATAATATTGTAGCATTTGTTGAGAAAAAACAGAGTTGTTTTCGCGTTTTGGTTCTTCGTAAATACCATCATAATAAGTAAAGTTTTTTTGTGTAGTACAAGAAAACATTAAAACAGAAATAGCTATAAAACTAATATATCTGAGTAGATGTGTAGTGATTTTCATATTATAATGTTTTTATTGTTGAACAATGCAAAAAATAGTAGTTTTGTCAGCTAAAGTCTAAAGAAGACAAATAACGATTATTAAAATTACAATTTTTGTGCCAAAAATATACATATGGGGTCGAAATTAACAAGTAGAAGTGCAGATTATTCAAAATGGTACAACGAATTGGTAGTAAAGGCCGATTTAGCAGAGAATTCTTCGGTAAGAGGTTGTATGGTTATCAAACCCTACGGTTATGCTATTTGGGAAAAAATGCAGGGAGAATTAGATAGGATGTTTAAAGAGACAGGGCACGAAAATGCATATTTTCCATTGTTTGTTCCTAAAAGTTTATTTGAGGCTGAAGAGAAAAACGCTGAAGGATTTGCTAAGGAGTGTGCTGTGGTTACGCATTATAGATTGAAATCAGATCCAGATAACCCAGGGAAGTTAATTGTAGATCCAAATGCAAAATTGGAAGAAGAACTGGTGGTGCGTCCAACCAGTGAAGCTATTATATGGAACACTTACAAAGGATGGGTACAATCTTATAGAGATTTACCTATTAAAATTAATCAATGGGCAAATGTAGTACGCTGGGAAATGAGAACTCGTTTGTTTTTAAGAACAGCAGAGTTTTTATGGCAAGAAGGACATACAGCTCATGCTACTAAAAAAGAAGCTTTAGAAGAAACGTTACAAATGCAACAAGTATACGCAGATTTTGCAGAAAATTTTATGGCAATGCCTGTTGTTAAAGGACTAAAATCAGAAAGCGAGCGATTTGCTGGAGCTGATGATACCTATACAATAGAAGCTTTAATGCAAGATGGAAAAGCGCTACAAGCGGGTACTTCTCATTTTTTAGGGCAGAATTTTGCAAAAGCATTTGATGTTAAATATACTTCTAAGGAAGGAAAGCAAGAACATGTTTGGTCTAGCTCTTGGGGAGTTTCTACACGTTTGATAGGAGGGTTAATTATGACTCACTCTGACGATCATGGTTTGGTATTACCTCCAAAATTAGCTCCTATTCAAGTTGCCATTGTTCCTATATATAAAACAGAAGAGCAGTTAGATGCAATTACGAAAAAAGTAAATGCAATTATTTCCAAATTAAAATCAAAAGGAATTTCTGTAAAGTTTGATAATAGGGATACACACAAGCCAGGATGGAAATTTGCTGAGTATGAATTGAAAGGAGTCCCTGTAAGGATTGCTATAGGAGCAAGAGATCTAGAAAACGGTACTTTAGAGATTGCTCGTAGAGATACTTTAGAAAAGCAAAGCTATTCTCAAGAGGAGGCTGTTGGTGTGATAGAAAAGTTATTGGTAGATATTCAAGAGAATCTATTAAATAAGGCTTTAGAGTATAGAAAAGAACATACTACTTATGTGGATACTTTTGAGGATTTTAAAAAGGTTATAGACACTAAAGGAGGTTTTGTAGTGGCTCATTGGGATGGTACAGAAGAGACAGAGGGTAAAATTAAAGAAATTACTAAAGCAACAATTCGTTGTATTCCGCTAGTATCTGAGGAAGAGGAGGGGAATTGTGTGTTTTCTGGAAAGAAATCTAAGCGTAGAGTTTTGTTTGCAAAGGCATATTGATAAAAAAAAATAAAAAAAAAGGAAAAAAGTTTTGTGTAGTTGTAAAACGTGTGTATATTTGCAACCGCTAAAGCAAAAGCTATTATAGAAAGCTTTAGTAATAACGGTCCGTTCGTCTAGGGGTTAGGACGCATGGTTTTCATCCATGTAACAGGGGTTCGATTCCCCTACGGACTACAATTTTTTTTGAATAAGATAACAACATAGAATAAGATGGCAAATCATAAGTCAGCATTAAAGAGAATAAGAAGTAACGGAGCTAAGCAGTTAAGAAACAAGTATCAGCACAAGACAACTAGAAATGCTGTTAGAGCTTTGCGTGTCATGACTGATAAGACTGAGGCTGAAGGGCAATTGTCTAAGGTGGTTGGTATGTTGCAGAAGTTAGCTAAGAACAATATTATACATAAGAATAAAGCTGCTAACTTACAGTCTAAACTAACGAAGCACGTAGCTTCTTTATAAGATAAAGAATTAATGGTCCGTTCGTCTAGGGGTTAGGACGCATGGTTTTCATCCATGTAACAGGGGTTCGATTCCCCTACGGACTACAAAAGTCTTACTGTTTTGTCAGTAAGACTTTTTTTTGTTTTATAGATCCAGAAAAAATAGACAGTAATCCATCAAGATATATTATTGGTTTAACGCCTGGTACTTTATTAGATGGAGTTGATTTGGTATATGTAATGTTTGATAAGGATTCTGCTTTTGAGATTTTATACTCAGAAATATGTCAGTATCCGTATTATTGGATTGAAACTTTAAAAAATTTGTTAATTTAAAAAGAGTTAGTGGAAAACTACAACTGCTATATGTTAGTCTAGGTGTGTTTTTCTCTATAATATTAAAGAGGTTTATTGCAAAACATCAACTTGAAAAAGTGGATTTAATTGCTTCACCTGGATTTACTGTACATCATCAACATGATTTAGACTATGTTTTATAAATCGAGTAAACCTAAATCTTTGGGGGTTGAGTTTTTAACATTAGAGATTTTTTCTTTATTAAATAGTTTCTAATTTTAGAACTCAGGATGTTTTATTAGGTAGATAAGGTGCTCTATTAGTTCCTGTTGGCGAAAAAATATTGTTTTTTAAATATGACTTTTGTTTGAACTTAGGAGGTTTTCTAGTGTTTTTTGCAATTACAAAAGAAAAAAGTAGCCATAAATATTTGTTTTGTAAGCACGGTGTTATACAAGTACGCCAATAAGCTTGGGTTTTCTTACGATGATAACGGTAAGTTAGCAAGAGGAGGTTTTGTTGATGAAAAATTATTAAATGATTTAAAGTTTTATAAATCGAGTAAACCTAAATCTTTGGGGGTTGAGTTTTTAACATTAGAGATTTTTTCTTTATTAAATAGTTTTTCGCTTTCTAACGTTGGTGTTTTAAGAACATTCATAGAGCGCATAGCTATTCAAGTCACTCAAAAAATAAAAAAAAAGGTTTTTTTATTACAGGTGGAGGAGCTTATTCACTTTTTTTGTTGGAAAGAATTCGGGATTTGGGAACTAATATTGAAATAGCAGTTCCTGATGCCAAAAATAGTTGAGTATAAGTAAGCGTTTGTTTTACTTTGTAAGGTAATTAGAGAGTTAAGGCATAATTAAATTGTTAGTCTAATATAGTAGGAGTTTCTAAAAATCATTACCTAGGAGTAATTGTTGATTGATGCTTTTTAACAAAATCATTTATTGTGTTATATATTCAATTTAATGCATCTATTTTGTGAATAATCTTCTTATTGTGTTATTTTAGCTTTCAAATTTCAAAATAATAAAAGACAATGAAATATTTTTTAGGATCAAGTCCAAAGTGGTTTAAATTAGTAATGATTTTTTTCTTACTAATAAATATACCTATTTCTATTTATGCACCACATGTAGGGGCTTGGTTATTTATTGCTGAGTTTATTTTTACACTAGCAATGGCTTTAAAATGTTATCCGTTGCAGTCAGGAGGTTTGTTAGCTATAGAGATTATTGTTTTAGGTTTAACGTCTGCAGAAAATGCTTATCATGAAGTAGATCAGAATTTAGAAGTAGTTTTGCTACTTGTTTTTATGGTGGCAGGTATTTATTTTATGAAGCCTTTGTTGATGTATATTTTTAGTAAAATTTTCACTAAAATTAAATCAAAGGTAATATTGTCTTTGCTATTTGTATTTTTATCAGCAATTTTATCTGCTTTTTTAGATGCACTAACAGTAACAGCAGTATTGATAAGTGTAGCGGTAGGTTTTTATAGTATTTATCATAAAGTTCATTCTAGTCCAAAAGGAGATTTAAATCAAGATGGTGTTCTAGATAGAGAAGAATTAAGTGGGCAAACTTTAGAAGATTTTAGAAGTTTCTTAAGAAGTTTAATTATGCATGGTGTTGTAGGAACAGCCTTAGGGGGGGTGTGTACTTTGGTTGGAGAACCTCAGAATTTGTTGATTGGTGAAAGACTAGGATGGGATTTTGTTGAGTTTTTCTTACAAATGGCACCTATTACAATGCCTGTACTTTTTTGTGGTTTGTTAACAACTGTTGTTTTAGAGTTTACAGGAGCTTTTGGTTATGGCGGTAAGTTGCCAAAAGTTGCGGATCAAATTATCCAAGCTTATACTTTAGAAGAAGATGAAAAAAGGACTGACAAAGAAAAATATGCTTTAAAAGTTCAAGGTGTAGCAGCCGTTTTATTAATTGCAGGTTTGGCCTTACACTTAGCGCCTGTTGGGTTTATTGGTTTGGCTTTAATTATTTTACAAACTGCTTTTATGGGAATTACTGAGGAGCACGATTTAGGTCATGCTTTTGAAGAAGCTTTGCCTTTTACGGGGTTATTAGTAGTTTTCTTTGTAGTTGTAGCTATGATCCACGATCAACATTTATTCTCTCCTATCATTCATTGGGCACTGAACCAAAGTCCAGAGTCTCAGCCAGGATTGTTTTACATGGCTAATGGATTGTTGTCTGCTATTAGCGATAACGTATTTGTGGCAACTGTTTATATTGGAGAAGTACAACAGGCGTTTAAGTCAGGAGAAATTGATAGAGAACATTACGAAAATTTGGCTATTGCAATTAACACAGGTACCAATTTACCAAGTGTGGCAACACCAAATGGGCAGGCTGCGTTTTTGTTTTTATTAACATCAGCATTGGCACCATTAATTAATTTATCATATGGAAAAATGGTAAAGATGGCTTTGCCATATACCATTGTATTAGGAGGTGTAGGATATTTAATGGTGAAAATAATTTTGTAAAACAGAATAAATTTTCAAAATAATTTAAAGGGAGCTTTGCAAAAGGTTTCCTTTTTTGTTTGTTAGGATGTAATAATAAATTGTATTTTCGTTATATAAATTAAGCGTTTGTATTATGAATGAAAATCCAATGGAAACTTTACCTTTAGAAGAACCTGCACAAGACAAAACACTTTCTGTAATTCAGTTAATTACAGACGGAGGAATGGGAGGGCAAATTATTATGGCAATTTTATTTTTGTTATTTATAATTGCAGTTTATATTTATGTAGAGCGATTTTTAGCGATCAAATCGGCAAGTAAAATGGATAAAGATTTTATGAGTCAAATTAAAGACAAAATCAATATAGGAGACATTAGTGGAGCCAAAAGTTTGTGCGAAACTACAGACACTCCTGTTGCCAACCTAATTGGGAAGGGAGTATCAAGAATAGGAAAACCTTTAGATGATATCAATACAGCTATTGAAAATGCAGGTAAATTAGAGGTTTACAAGTTAGAGAAAAACGTAAGTGTTTTAGCTACTATTTCTGGTTCTGCACCTATGATTGGGTTTTTAGGAACAGTAATTGGAATGATTGTTTCTATTCATGAAATAGCCAATGCCGGAGGACAAATAGATATTAAGATGCTTTCAGATGGTTTGTATACTGCAATGACCACTACTGTTGGGGGGTTAATTGTAGGGATTATATCCTATATAACATACAATCATTTAGTTGTTAGAACAGATAAAGTTGTGTATCAAATGGAAGCTAAATCGGTAGAATTTCTAGATTTGTTAAATGAACCAGTGTAGAGTTTAAAATAGAAACATATCTACGATTGTTAAGCATTTAGCGATACGTGAAAAATAAAAAGTAATGAATTTAAGAAATAGAAATAAAGTAAGTGCAGATTTCAATATGTCTTCTATGACGGATATTGTATTTCTTCTTTTGATATTTTTTATGCTGGCCTCTACTTTGGTAACCGTAAACGCAATTGATGTTTTGTTACCTAAAGCAGGAGGAAAAACAGAAAACAAAGGAGTAATATCAGTTTCTATTACCAATACTGGTGAGTATTATGTGGATGCAGATAAAGTTGATTTTAATAACTTAGAAAATGTATTGATACAAAAGTTCTCATCTAAAAAAGAAGGAACTTTAGTAATAAGAGGAGATCAAGCGTCTGTTTACAAAGATATTATGGGAGTTATGGATATAGCCAATAAGAATAAAATAAAAATGATTTTAGCTGTAAAAGGTCAATAAAAAATGTTTTTTAATACAATACATCAAAAAAAGTCTGCGGTTATCACTACATTATTTACAATGTTGGTGTTGTTTTTGTTGTTTTTTTGTGGTTTAAATGAGGTGTCAGAGCCTCAAGAATATGGAGTTGCTATTAATTATGGAACTTCAGATGTAGGATCAGGAGAGCCAAAAATAAACGAAACCATTAAAACTAGCCCAGAAGAAAGTACACCACCTCTTGTTGAAGAAACGATAGCTGATAAACAAACAGTAAACGAAGAACTATTAACTGAAGATATAGAAGATGTTCCTGTAATTGAAAACAAAAAAACACCTGTTAAAAAAGTAGAAAAAGCGGTACCAGAAAAGGTAATTGAAAAAAAGCCGGTGAAAGAAGTTGCTAAAAAAAAAACTAGCCCCAATAAAGAAACTCAAAACGCTTTAAACAATTTGTTTGGAAAAAAAAGTGAGGGTAAATCGTCAAAAAGTGAAGGGGATGATGTTGGAAAAGAAGGTGTAAAAGGTGCTTTAGATGGCAATTCTAAAAGCAGTAAATATTACGGAAATAATGGCTCTGGTGGCGATAGTAATTATTTGTTAAAAGGAAGACGAGCTTTGTCTAAGCCGATAAGAAAACCTAAATGTAATGAAGAGGGTACAGTGGCTGTTAGCGTAGAGGTTGATAAAAACGGAAAAGTAACTAAGGCAGTTCCTGGAGTAAAAGGGACTACAAACAATAGTCCTTGTTTGTTGGCTCCTGCCAAACAAGCAGCTTTAAAAACTACTTGGAATGCAGATGCAAATGCACCAAACAGACAAGTTGGAGTTATACGTTATAAGTTTACACTTTCTGAATAAGAATAAATGGATTATACAGAAACTTTACATTGGCTATTTTATCAATTGCCCATGTATCAAAAAGAAGGAATAAAAGCATATAAAAAAGATCTATCCAACACGTTGTTGTTGATGCGTTATTTGGGAAACCCTGAAAACGACATTAAGGCTATTCACGTAGCAGGTACAAATGGAAAAGGATCTACAAGCCATATGTTGGCCTCTATACTTCAAGAACAAGGTTGTAAGGTAGGTTTGTATACTTCTCCTCATTTAATTGATTTTAGAGAGCGTATTAAAATTAACGGAGAAGATATTTCTAAAGAATATGTTGTTGATTTTATAGAAAAACATAAAACTTTTTTTCAACAGAATTCATTATCTTTTTTTGAAATGACAGTTGGTTTGTCGTTTCAATATTTTAAAGATTTTAAGACGGATTATGTTGTATTAGAAACAGGTTTGGGCGGAAGACTAGACTCTACAAACGTGGTAAATCCATTGGTTTCAGTAATTACAAATATAGGTTTAGATCACACTCATTTTTTAGGAAATACACTTGCTTTAATTGCAAAAGAAAAAGGCGGAATTATTAAAATGAACACACCTGTTGTTATTGGAGAGTACCATAAAGAGACTTTTCTTGTGTTTCAAAAGATTTCTACAAATAAAAATGCAAAACTTTACAAAGCATTTGAATTGCAAGATGTAAATTATAAATGTCAGTTAAAAGGAAATTATCAAAAGTTAAATATCAAAACAGTATTACAAACTATAGATGTTTTAAAAGAGACGGCGGGGATTGTAGTAGAAGAAAAATCTGTTGTAAGAGGTTTTTTAAAAGTGATAAATAACACTGGATTGCAAGGAAGATATCAAATAATACAAGAAAATCCCAGAATTATATGTGACACCGCTCATAATAAAGAAGGATTGTCTCTAGTTATAGAGCAATTAATAACAGAGAAATATTTAAATTTACATATTGTATTTGGGGTTGTTGATGATAAAGATTTAAAAAGTCTTTTAGAATTGTTGCCCAAAGAGGCTACTTATTATTTCACAAAACCATCAATTAGCAGAGGTTTATCAGAATACGTACTTGAGAAAGATGCAAAAAAGCATGGCTTGCAAGGAGGTGTGTATTCAAACGTTCATAGTGCCGTTGTAGCAGCACAAAAAAACGCATTAAAAAAAGATTTGATTTATATTGGAGGTAGCACTTTTCTTGTAGCAGATTATTTAGAAAATTCAATCAAAAGCTAGCTTTAAAACTTCAAGACTCTAAAACATTGTTATATATTTGCTTATTAAATTTTTTTTATGAAAATATTAGTTACTGGAGCTGCAGGTTTCATAGGTTATCATCTATCCACTCTCTTATTGAGTAGAGGTCATCAGGTTGTAGGACTTGATAATATTAATGATTATTACGATGTAAATTTAAAGTATGCTCGTTTAAATGATTTGGGTGTTGCGGGAGAAGGAGTATCCGAATTTGGGATAGAGAATAAATCAACAATACACAGTGATTTTCGTTTTGTAAGAATAAATTTAGAAGATAGAAACAGAATTAATCACTTGTTTGAAATAGAAAAATTTGATATTGTATGTAATTTAGCTGCACAAGCAGGTGTGCGCTATAGCATAGAAAACCCACATGCTTATGTAGATAGTAATATTGTGGGATATGTTAATTTATTAGAAGCTTGTAGAGCTACCAAGGTAAAGCATTTAGTTTACGCAAGTAGTTCTAGCGTATATGGTTTAAACTCAAAAATTCCTTTTTCTACAAAAGATACCGTAGATACTCCAATTAGTCTGTATGCAGCTTCTAAAAAGAGTAACGAGTTAATGGCTCATACCTATTCTCATTTATTTGGTTTAGCAACAACTGGATTAAGATTTTTTACAGTTTATGGTCCATGGGGAAGACCTGATATGGCAGCGTATTTATTTGCTGAAGGAATTAGAAACAATAAGCCAATTAAAGTTTTTAATCATGGAAATATGGAACGTGATTTCACCTACGTAGGTGATATTGTTGAAGGGGTTATGCGAATTATAGAAGCAAGTGTTGAGAAAAGAAAGGGGAATCTGTATAAGGTTTACAACATTGGGAACAATAACTCTGTTAAATTAATAGATTATATAGCAAGTATAGAAAAGAATTTAGGTAAAAAAGCAGAGAAAATAATGATGGACATGCAGCCAGGAGATGTAGCAAAAACATGGGCGGATGTTACTGAGTTAATCAAAGATTATGATTATCAACCAAACACCTCTATGGAAGAAGGAGTTGAGAAGTTTATAAATTGGTACAAAATATATAATAATATTGTATAAGTATTATGGGAAAGGTTATTAATGTAGTTTTAAGTGGAGGAGTTGGTTCTAGATTGTGGCCAATTTCAAGATCAAAAAGTCCAAAACAGTTTTTGAAAATCTTCGAAAATAAATCGTTATTTCAATATACAGTTTTGAGAAACAAAGAATTGGTTGACGATTACATGTTGGTAACAAATGAAAGTCAGCTGGTTTTAGCAAACGAACAAGCTAGTGAGTTAGGTGTAGATATACAGAAAAAAATAGTTGAATCGATAGGTCGTAATACAGCACCAGCAATAGCTTTAGCAGCACTAAGTTTAGATCCTAACGACATAATGTTTATTACGCCTTCGGATCATATGATTCGCGACAAAAAGGAGTATCAGTTATCTGTTAAAAATGCAATACGTTTGGCGCAAGAAGATACTATTGTTACGTTTGGTATTCAGCCTTTAAAACCAGAAACGGGTTATGGTTATATTGAGTATGATGGAGTGGATGTAAAATCTTTTAGAGAAAAACCAAATCAAGATTTAGCTATCAAATATATTCGATCTGGTAACTTTTGTTGGAATAGTGGTATGTTTTGTTTTAAAGCATCTGTGTTTCTAGAAGAGTTAAAAAAATATCAATCGGATATTTATGATGTATCTTTAATTGCATATAAAAATAGTAAAGATGGTTTTGTAGAAAAATCTGATATGGAAAAGATACCCGAAGACAGTATTGATTTTGCTGTTTTAGAAAAATCTAAAATCATTAAAATGGTAAAATCACATTTTATTTGGTCAGATTTAGGATCTTTTGACTCTTTGATCAGTTATGCTAAAGATTTTCAGGATGATGCTTTGTTTGATATGATAAAAGGAGAAAATGTGGTAAATTCTTACGCTATGTGTTCTAAGCCAGTTTACGCAACAAGAGGGATAGATCATGTTGTTTTGATAGAAACGGAGGATTGTATCTTATTGATGACTAAGGATAAAAGTGAAGAAGTAAAGCAAATAAGAGAATATGCAGGTTCTTTAAATAAAGAATTATTGTAAATTTTTTACAATAACTATTGTGGGATTGTAATTAAGTCTTATATTTGCACCCGCTAAGGGCAATTAGCTCAGTTGGTTCAGAGCACCTCGTTTACACCGAGGGGGTCGGGGGTTCGAATCCCTCATTGCCCACAAAGGATTCCTTATTCCTTTAAAAAAA
>Ga0209093_1000043_pt1 | contig 70966 bp, 67 predicted proteins | sample SidtaG_4_FD_187450 | JGI IMG/M metagenome (GOLD analysis project Ga0209093, IMG submission 187450) | Marine algal microbial communities from Sidmouth, United Kingdom - Sidmouth_Male1 metaG (SPAdes) (version 2) | ecosystem: Host-associated > Algae > Red algae > Unclassified | place: Sidmouth...
GCCTACAACAACAACTTCTTGTGGTTTAACAGGCACCGTAACAACTGCTGGCCCAACTTTAGTTACAGGTTTAAATAATTGTAATGATGCTACTTATGAAATTATATATACCGTAACAGATGATTGTGATAGAACGGCCAGTTGTACCCAAACTTTTACCATAAGTAATGCCGAACCAACTATAACTTGCGCTGCAGATGAAATAGTAACTTGTTTAGCCGACATAACAGAAACTGCGCCTACAACAACAACTTCTTGTGGTTTAACAGGCACCGTAACAACTGCTGGCCCAACTTTAGTTACAGGTTTAAATAATTGTAATGATGCTACTTATGAAATTATATATACCGTAACAGATGATTGTAACAGAACGGCCAGTTGTGCCCAAACTTTTACTTTAAACAATGCTGCCCCAAGCATAATTTGTCCAGAAGACTGCCCTGTAGTTTGTGCCTCTGATATTACTCCTGCTAATCCTGAATTTACGGCAAGTTGTGGGCAAGGTGAACTGACCATTAGCGAACCGATTATTAATGGTGATCCAGGTTGTGATGGTACTACTTATACTTATGTTTATACGGTTACTGATGAATGTGAAAGAAGCGCAACTTGCAAGCAAACCTTCACTATTGTAAATGACTGCTTTTTTGTAGATTTTGATTATGATGATAATGGTCATGAGCTTGATCCTGGAACTATAATCAAATATCAATATAATGATTTCTCAGTACATACAGAAAGTCATTATCAATACGCTATGATTTTTGATACTGGCCACCCAACAAGTAATGATTTTGATTTAGGAACACCAAACGAAAACTATGGTGGCCCAGGTATTGGTTATGGTGGAGTTAATAATACTACTTTTCAAGGCAATGCCTTAGTGGTATCAAAAGATAAGCATGTGCCAAATGAAACTGAAGGCAAGTTAATTTTCAATTTTTATTGTAGCGTAACTATTAAAACAGTTGATTTGTTAGATATGAAGTGCCACGATAGCGAAATTGAATTGTATGATGAGCATCATAATTTAATAGCCTACCTTAATATACCAGCTTATGGTGTTAACAGTTTTAATACTTTTGATGTATTTACAAGTGGGGTGTATACTATGATTATTGATTTGGATTGTGGTGGAGGAGTTACTGGTTTTAAATATTGTAAAGACAATAGCCCTGGTGCTTTGTGCGATGGTGCGCCTAATCCAAATTTATGCTACGATTATAATATTGATTATGGTGTTTGTGGTATTGATTGGAATAAAAATGCAACTTACGGTTCGGTTGACCTTGGGCTTGAAACCGTAACAATAAAAATTAATGATGAGGACCATATATTGGAAGATACTAAAACTAATGGTTCAGCTTTACAAATAGGTATAGATCCACACGATGTTGATGACCAAGTTACGGTATGTTACAATTTGTCAAATCCATCAAACCATATAATTTTTGATATTGTTGATTTAGATAAGAAAAACAGTTATTCAAAACAGCAAGAAGCAGTTTGCGTATATGGCCTACTTGGAGATGACCCAACTGAAATATATCCGGAAATTACTTCATTGGATGGTAGCGTGCATATAAATGGAAACTGTGCAGAAGCCACAACTAATTCTACACATGGTGATGATGAAAGTATTTTGGTAGAATTTACTGATTGTATTGATAAAATTGTAATTGAGTATGGAACAGGAAGTCATGCTCCAACACACAACCCTACGTATTCAAAAATACTAATTGGCGAGTCAATTTTTAGTGTTAATCAATGTAAAGAAGCTTGCGGTTGTTTAGATGATGACGATGATGGAATATGTAATGAATCGGATATATGTGATGGTTTTGATGATAATATTGACACAGATAATGACGGCACGCCTGATGGTTGTGATAATAGCCTTCGTCTTATTGATGAAGATAATATCTCTATTTCGCCTAACCCAGTACAAACAGGATCTTCTATTTCAATTACGAGCGTAAATAAATACGAAAATGCAGAATTGTTAATTTATGATGAATTAGGTAGGTTAATGACTCAAAAAAAGATTGACTTATTGAATGGAGCGAACAAAGTAAAATTGCCTTCAGCTAACTTTACTATAGGTATTTATTTTGTTCATGTTAGAGCTAACAGCTTTACCTCAAAAGTTCATAAGTTAATGATTGTTGAATAAATTAGACTTTGAAAAAATGAATTTATAATATTTATACCCAAACATACATATATATTATTTTAGAATAGCGGGCATTTGTCCGCTATTTTTTTTGAGCGATCATCTTTATGCTAAATTAATCACTAAATGTAAATTGAAAATAAAATCAGAACTCTTGACCCCAGTCCCAAAAATTAATACTTTCAACTCCTTTATTCGTAAAATAAAAACAGATGGCTTTTCAGAAAAGCACTCCCTTAGTTTTGAAGGGAGATACTGCGCATTAAAAGCTTCGCAATGAATCGCAGCATAACGCTTGTACTGTTTTTTTGTTTTTGTTGGTATTTTAATTTACGAGGGGTGAGGAGTTCTGAAATTGAAGAAACTCAAAGCAATTTTCGCTTTAGGCAAACAGGTGCTTTTGAATAAGTCACCACAGCCCACAGTGTTTCCATTTTAGCCCTGACAGGAGTGGTTATGCCATTGATGCAAGGGTTATGAAGCGTTTTGCCAATGGCATTTGAACGGATGGCAGGTAGACTGTTTATGTGAGCATAACCTGCTCGCTTCTAAAAAAAATTAACCTAACTTGTGACTTCGTTATATTAAAATCAACTATAAAATTGATCAATTGCTGTGGCTGCAACATCTTGTATGGTGCGGTAGCTGTTGCGTAATAATGGCATTACCTCGTTAATATTAACCCATTTGGCTTCTTGTATTCCTTCTTCGTTTTGTGGTATTAATGGGCCGTCGAAATCGGTTTTCATGCTAAACCAAAATGTGGCTTTTAAAATGCGCAATTGGTTACTTGCATAGTTATGGTAGGTGCAGGTTTGCTGAAAGCTGGGCAATGCAATGGGTTTTATTATGGTTAAATTTTGCACGCTGGTTTCTTCTTCTACTTCGCGTAAAGCACCGTTGGTTTTAGGTTCGTTTATTTTTAATTTACCTTTTGGCAAATCCCAAATATTATGGCGCTTTATTAAAAGTATTTCGTTTTTAGCATTAAAAACTACGCCACCGGCGGCTTCTATATAGGTAAAGTTGCCAAAAAAATCGGTTTTAAGGCGTTCTAATTTTTCGCTCCAAACTACTACTTCTCGGGCCATGGGGTACTTTTCGGCATAATTAATTATTGCCAGCAAATCCGCATTGGTTTCATGATGAAACTCTAAGGTATCGGTATTTGGGTATAAGTTAGGGTAATTTTGTGCTTCTACAAGCGTAATCGGTAAATCGTTAATATAAATTTTATACATTAGCTGCTATGGTTTACAATACTGGTGTGGCTGCTACAATAGCTGATGTTCTTTTACAAGTTAATGCAATTAAAATTAAAAAACAAAAATATTTTGTTTGGGCCTCGGGTATAAAGTCGCCCATTTATTGTGATAATAGAATTTTATTAAGTTATCCTGAAAAACGCACCACTGTTAAGCGGGCGTTTTGCCAGTTAATCAAAAATAAATTTAACGAAGCAACTGCAATTTCGGGTGTTGCTACAGCGGGCATTGGCATTGGTGCCTTGGTTGCAGATGCGTTGAATTTACCTTTTAGTTATGTACGCGATAAAAGCAAAACCCACGGCAGGCAAAACAGTATTGAGGGAGATATTGCTGCGGCTGCCAAAATAGTGGTGATAGAAGATTTAATTTCAACTGGTGGCAGCACGGTAAAAGTTGTGGAAACCTTACAACAAGAGGGTTATAATGTTATTGGTGCTGCAGCTATTTTTAGTTATGGTTTTAAAAGAGCAACACAGGCTTTTGAAAAAATTGGTGTGCCTTATTATACGTTGAGCGAATATCGTTTTTTATTAGATCTGTTAGCAAATAAAAACGTGTTGACTGCCGAAGAAAAAAGTCGTTTACAAAGCTGGCAAGTAAACCCAGAAGCTTTTGGTTAGGATTGGTATTGGCTTTCTACCAATTTTTTTAGTTTGTTGTAATTTTTTTCATTTTCTTTTTTCATTGCAATTTTAACAATAAGTAAAATAGGCCTAAAAAAAAATGTGTTGGAGCGTATCTCAATTTTTTGTTTAATAATTGTATTGTTATCATTTTTAATAAACTCAATATTGTTAATACTGGTAGCGCCAGAGTGATCTACCTTAAACCCAAACTTTTTGTATGCTTCAAATTCGGTAATGGTTTGGTTCATTTCCATATCATAATCATCTACATGAAAATGTAATACATAAATGCTACCAATTTTATTGGGTGTTTCTTGAACGGTTTGCAGGCTTTTAAAGCCATCCATCCATAAGTGCATTGTTTTTTGATTATGAAAGTAATTCCAAGTATCGGCAATAGGAGCTTTAATTGTGTAGGTACTTTCTATATTAACTTTCGGAAAAAATAAAGCTAATAGTAACGAAATAAAAATAATAACAAAGGGTATCCAAAGTAAATAGCGCAATATTCTCATTTGATTAACTGGTATGGTTTGTTGTTAAAGTTGGTTCTTAATCCAACTCAATGTATAGTTAAAGACTTCATTTTGTGCTGTTTCGTTGTGTATTTCGTGTAATAAGTTAGGCCAAATTTTAAGTGTTGCCAAACTGCCTGCCTTTTCTACAAACTCGCTACTGCCTGTTGGGTTGGTAATTTTATCGTCTGCACCGTGCATTACCAAAGTTGGTATACTTAGTTTATTGGCATTATTTAAGGCCCATTTTCCGGCATTCATCATATCAACAAACATGCGTGCACTAACATAATCGTGTACTAAAACATCTTTTTTGTAGTTTTGTACAATCAATTTATTGTGCGACAAATCGTCGGCATTCAATTTACTTCGCTCGGTAAAACCGCCATAAATATTGCTCATCATTTTACCTAAAGCTACTTTAAACCTTGGTGGTTCAAAAGCTAATTTAAACAATGCGCCTGTAATTATTGCACCTTTTATTTTGGGTTGATTGGCTAAAATATAATTACTTACCATATTGCCACCAAAGCTGTGGCCATATAAAAAAGTAGGTATTTTGGGTAGGTGAAGGTCTTTTTCTGCTAATAATTTATCAATGTCGTACATTAGCATGGCATAGCTTGGTGTATGCCCTCGTTTACCACCCGATTTGCCGTGGCCTCGCTGGTCGTAAGCTATTACAGCAATATCATTTTCATTAAAAAATTTAGCCAAATGCTCATATCTACTGCAATGTTCACCCATACCGTGTACAAGGCATATAATTGCTTTGGTAGTATTGGGTTTCCAAATTCTACCGTATATTTTTAAGCCATCTTTGCTATCCCATTTCAAATCTAAATTCATAAAAAAATCGTCTTAATGCTCTAATTTAATCAAAAGCGTAAATAATAGTTCATTTTTTATAAGAATAGATTTTAATATTATACATTAATGCCTTAAAACGTAAAATGCAGTTTCTTATAAAAATGATAATTAAGATAATTTTGGCAGTTATACTGTTGCTGGCCGTAGTGCTTTGCGGCTTAATAATACATGGCAGTTTAACCGTTTATAAACCTAACGAAAAAGAAATAATAACTATTGAAAATAAAGGAAAGCCAAAAGTAGTACCTAACGAACTAAGCCTTTTAATTTGGAATGTTGGCTATTGTGGTTTAGGTAAAGAAATGGATTTTTTTTATGATGGCGGAAAAACAGTTTACGGCAGTCGTAATTTAATTGAGAATTATTTTGCCCAAAATAAAGCCTATCTTACCAAACATACTAATACAGATTTTGTGTTGTTGCAAGAAGTTGATCGAAACTCTTGGCGATCACACAAAATTAATCAATATAAAGCATTTAATGAGTTATTAAATAATCATACCACAGCCTTTGCAACTAATTACAAAGTACAATTTTTACCTTATCCGTTTAATAAACCTATGGGTAAAATATGGAGTGGTTTGGCGAGCTACAGTAAATACCAACCTATTGAAAGTATGCGATATCAGTTTCCTGGCAGCTATGCTTGGCCAAAAGCTAATTATTTGTTGAAAAGATGTTTTTTATTGCAACGATTTACTACTCAAAACCAAAAAGAGTTGGTGGTAATTAACACACACAACTCGGCTTATGATAGCGGTGGTAGTTTAAAAAAGGAAGAGATGGCTTATTTAAAAAATGTGTTATTGCAAGAATATGATAAGGGAAATTATATAATTGCTGGAGGAGATTGGAATCAAATACCTTTTAATTTTAATAACACTACCTTTAAAAAAACGGAAGATAGTTACCACCAAATACCAATACCTAAAAACTATTTGCCTAACAACTGGCAATGGGTTTATGATGCCGCAACGCCTACTAACCGCAAGTTGGCTGCGCCTTATCAACCAGCTCATACCTTTACTACAATTATTGATTTTTATTTGCTTTCGCCTAATATTAAAGTTTTGGCTGTAAAAACAGATAGTTTAGCTTTCGAAAGTAGCGATCATCAGCCGGTGAACTTAAAAATTAAATTAAATTAAATTCTCGTTTAGCTTAATCTTATTATTATCTAATACCGCTATCATTGGTTTGTCAATAATTTTTGATTCAACGTATTCTAATAATTTAATTTCGTCAATAAATGTTTTGTTGGTTGAGTTTTTTTCGGCTGCCCTTAAAATATGAGCTTTAAATGCACTCCACTTATCAATAATATCAGTTTTATTAACCATATTATTAATGATTTTTAAATATTTTATAATCACGTAAATTATTTCATAAGTCTCTTTTTTGTCGTTCAAAAATCGAGTAGTTGATTTACATACAGAGTAAAATAGGTTTTCTATTTGAAGTTCAAAATAGCATATTATGTGCAAGGTTTTGGCGGTCAAATAGTTTTCTAAATGATTATTTTTAATGTCAAAATCTAATATGGAACTACAAGCATCGTTAGTTTTACTATAGTTAGCATTATAAAAATGAACAAATGCAATATTTATTAAAAACGACACTTGATTGCGCAACTCCATTAAATAACTATTTTGCGCATAAAATTGAAGGAAGGGGGGCAAATAACTGGTTGATAAACAAATATTGTTAGTAGTTCTGTAAACTGTAATTCGCGCAATATAAGTACGCACATTTATGTATAATAATTGCTTGGCATTTAATTTTAAATTAGGTTTATCCTTTAAATTCTCTAGTTTTAAAATGGAACCCAATGATTCATTGTATAGTTTTGATTGGTACTGACTAAATATTAAATTATTTAGTTGATTTATATATGCTTTTATGTTTCTGCTTATTAAATGAGGGTTTTCTTCAAAAATAGTAACTAACTCTACCCGATAAGCTAAACATTTTTTTAGCTCACCATCTAACCTTGTTATAAAGCTATTTAAAGAAACACGATGAACATTTGCACCAATTGATAAAGATAATTTATCGTTTTGTAATAATTTCAGTTCATAATTGCTCAATACTTTATTAATAATACTAGCTCCTCTAACAGGTGCTTTAGCGTTTATTAATTCGTAGTGAAATTTGACCCATATTTTATTAAATTCAAGTAGGTTTTGATGCTGTTCTAAAATTTGTAAGTTTAAATCTTTAATTTTTTTATTTTGAGCCGTATTGTCAACAATTAATTTATTAAAGTGAGCTCTTTCTGTTTTTAAAACTTTTTGTAGTACAATGAAACGGTTTTCTTCGGTAGCTTTTTTTTTAATTGTTAACAATAAATTTTGGCCTTGTTTAAACAAACCTTTTTCAAACAATATTTCGGCTTGTTCAACCATACCAATAAAGTACGAATCGCTAGCATTTGAAGAGTGGTAGGCTTCTAAAGTTTTTAAAACAGCAAAATACAACCTATTTTTAGTAACTGTTAATCGTTTAGCAAAAACCTTTCCGGTAAATTTTTTTAGTATTTTATGTTCATCGTATACCGTTTGCTTGTCAATAGCATCAAAAAGCAACACCATGTTTTGCTGCAAGTTTGAGTCACTTGTTTTCATTTGTAGCTTAAAATAGCGCTTCTCACTCTTTTCAAGCGATTTTATTAAATCAAATAAATCATTAGAAATCCTCATTAGAAATGTGATTTAATATTGTTTTAAATATTTGAAAATCAACTAATTAAATAAATTTTATGCTAAATAGAAGCGTGAAATTAAATAAATAAAGATTGTAAAATTTGTATTAAAACAATTATTTTTGAACAAAAGTAAAACTTCTAACCTTCCCAGCCGTCAAAATATGTAGTATTACCCAGTTCGCTAAATTATAATAATAGTAACAAACACAATAAGAATGAGATAAAATAATTAAAGTTTAAAATTTTAACCACTATGATGAATTATGAGAACAATAGCAGTACACTGCTAAATATTAACTTATTTAAAGAAATAGAACAGCCGTGCTTTGAAGCATTGGTAAAGATTTCTGAAAAAATGTCTTTTAGAAAGTACAGGTATGCCTACAAACCAGATGAAGCAGCTAATACTATTTACTTTTTACTAAAAGGTAGAATTAAAATTTGTAGTTACAATGAAATAGGCAAAGAACTAATTAAAACAATTCATTACCCTGGCGAAATGTTTGGCGAAGATGGGTTGTTAGAAAGAGCTGCTTATGAAGACTATGCGCAGGCAATGGATAGGGATGTGCAAGTGTTAGCAATAAACAAAAACCAGTTAAAGAAGTTTCTTTGTGAAAATCCTTCCTTATCTATTAGGCTATCTACCAGAATAGGGAGCAAATTAAAAGCCGCTCAAAAAAGGATTGAAAACTTTGTTTTTAAAAGCGCACGATGCAGAATAATAGAATTTATAAAAGAACTTGCCCAAAAACAAGGACAAGCTATTGGCTACGAAGTTTTAATAAAAAACTTTTTAACCCATAACGAAATTGCCAGTTTAATTGGTACTTCAAGGCAAACCGTTACCATTGTTTTAAATGAACTTAAAAAAACGAATCAAATACATATTGATCGTAGAAATGTATTGGTAAGAGATATTAACAATTTAAGTTAGTATAACACTAAAAAGCATTTTTATAAAATTAGAGATTGGTAGTTAAACCAATCTCTGATCTAATATTTTTCAGTTTATACTTAATAATTACCTTCAAATTAACTATTAAAAATTAGTTGCATAAGTTAAATTCTACTTTATAGCCCTTATTTCGAATTATTTACATTAACTTTAATTGCTACATTACAAAACAATATTTTACGCAACAGTAAATAAACCACTATGAATAATAATGCAAACTGTAGTTACTCGCTGCAACAAATTAGCCTTTTTAAAGAAATTGACCAATCTTGTTTTGATGCGCTAATAAATATATCTAACCAAAAATTTATTGATAAATATAGTTATGCTTATAAATCTGGCGAAGCCTCAAGCACTATTTATTTTTTACTTAACGGCCGCATTAAAATTTGCAGTTATAACGAGTTAGGTAAAGAATTGATAAAAAACATTCATTACCCCGGTGAAATGTTTGGTGAAGATAGTTTGTTAGAAAGTGCCACATATCAAGATTATGCACAAGCAATGGATAGTGATGTGAAACTGGTGGCAATTGAAGCAGACGAGCTAAGGAAATTTCTTTGCATAAATCCATCTTTATCAATAAGATTATCAACCAGAATGGGCTGCAAACTTAAAGCGGCACAAAAAAGAATTGAAAATTTTGTTTTTAAAAGTGCTCGCAGTCGTATTATTGAGTTTTTAAAAGAACTAGCCGAAAAACAAGGACAAACTATTGGTTATGAAGTATTAATAAAAAATTTTTTAACTCACAACGAAATTGCTAGTTTAATTGGTACTTCGAGGCAAACAGTAACCATTGTTTTGAACGAGCTAAAAAAAACCAACCAAATACATATTGACCGCCGTAATGTATTGGTAAGAGATATTGAGAATTTAAGCTAAGCAACCTAACGATTGAAAATTACTTATACAGTTTAACCGTTTTTAGTCAATCAAGGTATATAGTGTATTGCTGCCAAGTTTTGCTGTAATAACAGTAGGAGTATAAAAAATTATTATACATAAGCTATATCACCCCATATATGCACCATTGCTTTGAAACAGAAAGTTGGGCTGATTAATAATCGTTAAGAATGTCCACTTTATCTTATTATAATCATCCACACATAACCAGAATTTTATGAGAACACGTAACGGTAAACAATAGAACTAACGGCAGAAAGTAATTATAGAAAATTAGCAATTGGTTTGTTAATTGGGTAGAGAAAATATTGCAATTTGATTGGGATTTTAATTAATAAAACGTTCTCAAATTTTATGCAAGCTTAAAGTGATTAATGAACTTGCATAACGTTTACAAGCAATATTTTATCTAGTATAAACTTTATTTTTATTCACAATTTCAGTTAGTTGTTGTATTTCAAATAGTTTATTCCAATTACTATGTATAATTTTATGGCAATTTGAACATACTGGTACAAGGTTTTTTATAGCTTTATCAAAAGGTGAGTTTAATCTTCTGTTTGGTATTGAAATATTGGTTTTGTATGATGCATTTTTATAAATCCTTGTCCTTTTTCTGCATAGAAATGTTTAAAATCAAAAGAAGAACACTTACAAGCTATATGACCATCTTTAGTAAATTTTACTGCAGTTTTAGGTCTTTTATTATAGTTGTAAATTTTCCAAACTGTGTGTTTCAATATCTTAATTTTTTTTGAATTGTGAAAAAAAAGGCACTATCGTCGCTTCTTCCGCTGGCGTTGAATTATTAGTTTGCGTTGCTCTACGGTTACGCCATCTATTTGTATAAAAATGCGGTAGGTGCCTGGTTTCCAATATTTGCTGTTGATGTTGAAGTTTAGTTCTTCACCAAGGCTTAGTGTTTTGTTTTGGATGGGTTTGCTAACAATATCGGCTGAAGGGCTTAATACTAATACATTGTAAGTGGCTTCTTTTTTTGCTTTGAAGTTAAATTGTTCAATATTATCGACCTTGCTATATTTTGCTTTGGTGGCAATGGCAATTTTTTTTTGGACTTCTTTTTTGGGTTGCGCAATGGCTGGCTGAACTAAAAATAACAACAAGCAAAGGCTTATTAATTGTGTTGCAGTATAACTGGGAAAGCTAATACGGGGTTGCGAGGTTTTTGATATAGCCCCGATTGCAGCGGTTATGCCATTTTTAAACGGACTACTGTAGTGGGTTAAAACTTGCTGCATATAAATGGCATTTGAGCGGAAAGCGGGTGTAAAGTTTAGGCGAGCAAAACGGTTTCGCTTCAAAAAAATTAGGGTAAATATATGTGAAATTAATTCCATTGTTTTAATCTTTTGTCATTTTAAGGTTGTCGAACCAGTAAGTGGCTGGTGCGCTTGGGTAGCTTAGCATAATAGCGAAACGTGTTTGTTTTATATTTGTTTCATTGGGTAAAACCGTAAAAGTAAAGGTTTGCCATTGAGTGGTTAAGTCTATTGTGCTGCCCCCATAACCATTGTACGGCGCGTTGTGCCTACCCAAACTTGCCCATACCGATTTTGGTTGGTTGGTTTTTGCGGCAAAACTAAAGGTGTAACTGTCGCCATTATTTACGCTTATACCAAACTGCTCAAATTGAATGTGCCATATAGTTTCTGTTGTGCTACTTACTGCTACTTGGGCGCAGTGTTTGCCTTCATAAGCATTAGTGCTATCTGTTGTAAGTGCAGCATTTGCCACGTCGTGTAGTTCCATTTCCCAACTTTCGGTAGTGCCATTTTCAAAATCGCCGTTAACTAATAAGTTTGCTTCATCATCGCAATTGCTTATGGTTGCTGTAAAATTTGCGCCCGCTGCTACACTAAAATTATTATTTAAAGATACCTTGTTACCTGCACGATATTCTACATTAAAAGCTTTATTAATTTTACCACTTGAGTTAATTGTTGGGCTTTTGTAATACAAACCGTTGGGTACGGGGGCGGCATTAAAAGTAAGTTGAGGTTGATTGCCACAAGGTGCGCAAGGCGGGCAATTAGCAGTTCCACAATTTTGAACAATTACTGTTGCTGTTTTGGAAATTAAATTACCATTTCCATTTACATATTGATAGGTGATAGTATGGTTGCCTGGGCCTGCAACGTCGGGGTCGAAATCAAACTTATCTTCGTAATTATTAACCACACCAGCACCTGTATAAGTGCCACCCAATTGCAGGCCACCATCAATATTGTAAATAATGCCATCGTTTACACAAGGGCTTAAATTTAAACTTAATGTATTGCTTGCAGAAGGCTCGGTATTGATTCTAATTTCGCTAAACCCATAGCAAGAGGAACCATAATTTTCAGTTGGGGTAATCAGTAAAAATTTGGCATATAGGCCGTTAAAGTTTGGTCCTGTTTCGCCCTCATATAGGCTATTGCCTGTGGCTTGCGAAAAATTAAATTGTCCAAAATAATTCCAGTTTAAGCTATCGGTAGAGTAATCAATTCTTGCTTTTTTTATGCCGTAATTTAAATGATCGGGGTGATTGCTGTTCCAAAAAGTGCTGGTGTATAAACTTTTGTTGCTGCCGAGGTTATACAAAATCCAATGGGTGTTGCCCAAAGTATTGTTTGGGTTGGGGGAAGTATTGCAAGATACCCAACCATCGTATGCATTGGTGCTGTGCCTGTTTTTATAACATTGGCTGTAAACCGTTGTTGCCAAAAATAGCAGTGTGATAATTGTAAAAATGAAATTTCTAAAAACTAACATCATAAAAACATTTAAGCGTTTATAAAACCGATTGGCATGGCATTCGAATTAATATTGTAAAAATTATTGAGCTGCGGAAATATAAAGCCTAAATCGCTATTAGGCACTCCAAACCATTTTGATATTTCGGCAAAATACTCATCGGTAGAAGTGGTGGGAAGAATAACGCCATCGCCAACATCGCTTGGGCCATCTAATACTAATGATGGATAAGTGCCGAATATTTTTTTTCCGTTTACTAAATTATTTCCTCCCATTGCCATAACATTGCCACCCCAGGCATGGTCGGTTCCATCGCCGTTAGAGGTTAGGGTTCTTCCAAATTCTGATATCGTAAAAGTAAGTACATCATCTTCTGCACCAATAGCTTGAAGGCCTGCATTAAATTCGGCTAAGGCATCGCTTAACATTCCTAACATTCCATATTGGGTATCTAACAACTCATCGTGATGATCCCAGCCACCAACGGTTACAAAGAAAATTTGCCGTTTAAAACCTAAAGCATTTCTTACCGCAATGGTTTTGGCAATCATTCCCAAATCTTGCGAAATAGGATTGTCGGTATTGAAAACACCATTGGCAAAACCGCCAAAAGTATTTAAGGCAGCGGTAAATTCGTCGTGGTTATTGCGGCCTCTTTTTAAAGTATTGGCGTAAGTATTTTTAAAAATGTCTTGATAGTTATGTTCAATAATGTTATCAATAGCTTGTGTTTTTAGTTGTTCAAAAAGCCAATTGCTTTGTGTATCGTAGCCGCTTATACCAATACTACCTTCGTTACTAATGGCATACTCAATAGTGTTGTTACCTGTTTGAAAAATGTTAGTACCAGAAAGGGTAACGTTCATAGAAATACGCTGGTTACTATTTTGATCGCCAATTAAATCTGCAATTTTACCGCCCCAGCCAGTAACGGTTCTATTATCTAAAATAGCAGTTTGCCATTGTTGTATTTGGTCGGAATGTGAAAACAAACCCAACGGCAATTTTGCTGCAGAATTATTTAAATAAGATGCCTTTGATAAAGGTTCTACCAAAGTACCAATATTGGTAACAAAAGAAAGTTTACCATTATTAAATAAATTTTGTACGCCTTGCATTGCCGGATGCACTCCGTATTCGTTGCCATCGGACGAGGTTGGGTAAATTGGTAATATTTGATTTTGTGGAATTGCTAAGTTAGAACGGGCTGCTGCATATTCGTTATATTTTGCATTGTTACGAGGTATTAGCATATTAAAAGAATCGTTACCGCCAGCTTGCAATATGCATACAATTGCTTTATAATTGTTAACCGAAGAATTGGAAATGGCTGCTGCATTCATTGCCTTAAAATTTAGCAAAGAGTTCATTAAAGTCATATAACCCAAACCAGCGCAACTTACCTTGCCAATAAAATTTCTTCTCGAATTATTTTTTATCTCATTCATAAATTATTTTTTAACGCATTACGGCATAGTCTGGCGAAATCAACAAAATATACATAGCCAAATAAACTCGATATTCTTGATAATCGTACCATTGGTTGGTCTCTAATTGGTCCATCGTATTTTTTAATACGTTTTTGGTATGATCGCTTAGTGTTCCGTGGGTAAACACTCTATCTAACTCATTAATAAAAGCGGTTGGATCTTTTGCTAACTCTTTATAATAAGCAATATCAAATTTTACTTCAGTTGGGCCATTATCGTGGTCTTCTTCATTTATAAATTGCCAACGTCCCCAATCTTCCCAAGTTTGCATAATGCGCCCCCATTCCGAAGTCCAACTGTGTACCATATTTAAATAGCCTGGGCCGGTGCGAGTATTGTGTAAGTTGTATTCTGGCGCTACTAAACCTGCATCAGCAATATTACCAATTGGGCTGTGGTTGGGCAGGTAAAAATTAAACACACTTGGCGAAGCAAATAAACCTTGCCCTGCGTCATTTTGAAAATTCCAGTTTACATGCCAGTAATAATCGTGCGGATTGTATTTGTTAACTGCCCTTGCAAAGTGGGTAAATCGTATTAATGGTTCTTTAAGTCGGCTGTTGTTTTCGTGTTGTAAAAAAGAACAAGCCCGTGCTTCGCCATCTAATAAAATAGCTTTAATTACTGCAGCCATATCGCCTCTTACACCATTGCCATTGTTGTTAAAAACCTGCGTTACTCGGTTTATATAAGCTGGGCTTGGGTTAGATTTTACCAAACGTTGTATTAAACGGTAACCAATAAATGGCCCAACATTAGGGTGATTAAATAAATTGTTAATAGCATCATCAATATCTTGAAGACCAGTTTGTCCAGCAGGCACTACTGTTCCTTTTAATAAACGTTTTTGGCCTGGCTCGTGAAAATCTTCATACATTTTCATGGGCTTGGTAACATCTGCTGTCCAAGTGCCTCGCCAAAAATTTAGCTCATTATTACCATAAGGATTTGGTATGGTATCGGCTGCACTCAAGCCTGTAAAAATTTTGGCGAACTCTTTAATATCAGGCTGGCCATAGGTTGGTATAAAATTGCCAGCTTCATCTAATATGCGGCTTCCGTTGGGGTTTAATTCGTACAAGCCAATTGAAAATAGCTGCATTACTTCTCGTGCATAATTTTCATCGGGATGAATGTTGTTGGCTGCATCTGCTTTTTGGTTTTGGTAATGACTGAGGTATTCGCCCATGCAAGGATGTAGGCTTACATCGCGCAGCAGGTTTTCAAAATTACCGAAAGCGTTTTTTGAAAGTATATCGTAATAATCGGCTAAGCCATCACCGAAATTACTTAGTTCAGATTTTATGGAGATTACAAATATTTCGGAAAGTGCAACTGCCACCCGATGACGTAGTAAATCTTCGTTGTGCATCATTAAATCCCACCAAGCATAGTCAAAGTCGTTCCACCTTGGCCTAAATTCGTCTTCATTAAGTTGCGATGGGTCGTTTACGGTAATGGAATCGGTAACTTGTTGCCAAACCGCCATTGTTTTGGGTAATATTTCGGTTGTGGCTAGTTGCATTTGATTATCTACCCAACCTTCAATGCCTTGCGCTACTACATCTTCAATATGGCTATTATCAAAACCTAATGTTGCTTGAGATAAAAACCGAGAGGCTTCCATTATTTTATTGTCTAAACCAACGGCATTTATAGTATTTTCTGCTGTAGCTGGTTTTGTCCAGTTTGGGTGTTGATATTCGCTACTTGAATATGTTTTTATTTGGTTATTATTACCTGCACCAATATAAGTTTGTGCGTTAACAATGATACCCATTGCTAATAGTGAAGTGATAAAGAGGAATCTTAACATATATACTAATCTTTATTAAGCGTAATATTGCGTTGCCTAAATAGTTAGTAAGTTTTGGTAGGAGTTTTTAAAGATCTAATTATTGGACTAATGTATACTATTGATTTTATAAATGCAAGCTGACTAATGGATTTAACATTTGGGGTAATTTTATTTTAAATTTTGATTGTGCATAAGGCGGTTAATGCGACTGGGCGAGGTTGGAAAAATAGCCTTGACAGAAGTGGTTATACCATTTTGTGTTGGGTGTTTGGGTTGGGTTTTGAAGCTTTTACAAAATGGTATTTGAACGGATGGCGAGACCAAAATTTTTACGGGTGAGATCGGTTTCGCTTCAAAAAAATACTTACTATATAACATTACTTGCTTTGTTATACTTTTTTTTTGAGATACTTTTAGGTGATGGCATTGCCAATATTAACATCTATGTTTTTTGTAACGAAAAGAAGCTTTACCTTTGCGCTCTTTAAAATAATATATATTTTAGCAATTGGGTAAGCAAAAAATACCTTTAACGGATGATTTAAAAATAGGTTTGGTTTTTTCGGGTGGTGGCTCGAGAGGAGCTTGGCAAGTTGGTGCTTGGAAAGCAATGCAAGAATTGGGCATTGACAAATATGTAACGGTGGTTGCAGGTACTTCAATTGGTGCTATAAATGGCGCCGCTTTTGTGCAGGGGGAGTTGGCATTAATTGAAGATATTTGGGCCGAAATGGAGTTTCAAAAAATTTTTACTTCTATTAAAGAAAAACGAAACTTACTATTGAGATTGGGTAGAGAGGTTTTACAAAGCAGGGGAGCGGATGTGAACCCTTTGAAATTATTAATTAGAGATTATATTAATGAAGATAAAATTTATAGTTCGCCGGTTGGGTATAGCTTAGTTACGGTAAATGTTACTAAAAGAAGGTTTGAATATATTAGAAAAAAAGATGTACCAAAGGGCGCATTAACAGAATACATTATTGCTAGTTCTACTTTTCCGCTATTTAAAACACATTTAATTAATAAGCATAAGTTTGTTGATGGCGGAGTTTACAACAATATTCCTTTAGATGAATGTGTAAACCACAGTAGCGAACCCACGGTAATAATTTCTTTAAATGTCACCAATATTTCATCGCTTAACCCGTTTAGAATTTATGATTATAGAAAGTTAAAAGCGATGGTAAATTTGGTGGATGTTAAGCCTTCTATTTCTATGGGTTCGGTTTTAAATTTTGAAAAAGGAAAGGCACGTTCGTTTTTGAAAATTGGTTATGATGATGCGCTAAAAACATTTTTAGAAAATTTTAATTTCTGTTAAAATTTAAAAAAGCATTGTAATTTAACGGTAGTGATTGTAAAACATCTTATCTTACAAAATAAATGTACAACGAAAATCAACATAAATTAGCTGACGTAATTGGTGGTATTTTAAAAGAACATAATATTGCACCAAATTATTACGAAGCTATATTAAAACAAAACTGGGAGAAATGGTTAGGTAAAACTATAAGTAGTAGAACTAAACAGATAAAATTATACGGCAATAAGTTGGTGGTAGAGGTTTATTCTGCCCCATTAAGGCAAGAGTTGGAATATGCTAAGGCCCAAATGTTAGAATTGCTAAACAAAAATTTAAAACACAAATTTATTAAACAAATTGAAGTTAGATAGGTTTATAAAGCCATAAAATATTTTTGTTTTAATTGATAATTGATGAATAGTTAAATGGAACATAAAAAATTATACCAACAAATTTTGATGTTGGCCTTTTTCGTATTGGTTACTATGGGTTCATTTAATAGGGTTAGTGCACAAGAAAATGATGCCATTTTTGATGCTATAAAAAAGGAATTGACACGGAATAAAGATTTTCCTAATGATTCAACCAATGTTGAACAAAAAGAGTTGAATGATGACAATAGCGCAAATAAATTAAAAGCTGAAAAGGAACTGAATAAAGCAGCGAAAGCAAAAAGAAGGGACGAAAGAATAAAACTAAAATATAAAGCCAAGTTAGAAAGACAAGACTCTTTAAAAAAGAAAAAACAAAAAGATAAAGTTGCGAAGAAAAGAGCCATAGAAGAAACAAAACAGAAGGCTATAGAAAAAGCTACTGGTACCATTAAAATAGTTTCAAAAAAGAAAAAACAACCAAAAAATACAGTAAAAGACAAGAAGCCTACTAAGGTAAAGCAGCCTAAAATTGTAGTAAAAAACAAGAAACCTACCAAAGTTAAACCACCTAAAAACGAAAAAACAACTAAGCCTAAAATTAAGCCTATACAAAAAAGCAGCTCTAATAAAAAAGAAAAACAGCTAAAGGGGTTAACGGCTGAAGAAAAAGCTTTGCAAAAAAAACTTAGAAAAGATAAAAAAAAGGCAGCAAATAAAAAGCCAAAGCCTGTTATTCAAAACACTTCAAACATAAAAAACAAACCTGTTAATGCTAAAGAGCAGCTACGTATAAACAATCAACGCATTATGGACACGCGCATCGATTCTCTAAAAAAAGCTAATGCTAAAATGCGTAAAACCGAAAGGCGAAATAAACGCTTGGCACAAATGAGTGATGAGCAAAGAAAAAATTATTTTGAACGGCAAGCAAAAAAGCAAATTGCTAATGGTGTTGATAGTATAAAACAACAAAACAAATCAATTAGTAAAAATAGAGCGTTTTTAAAAAACAATAAAGGCATAAAATATTACGATGAGAATGGCAACCTTTTACCAATTATTGATACTATAGAAGTACGCACCGAAGGATATGGAGATTTAGATAGGCAAACTAAACAAAAATTTAAATTTAATTTTGAAAGGGGTTTGATGAAAATATCGCTCGAAGACCATAAAGACGCACTAAAATATTTAGAAAAATGCCTTAAAATGACACCCAACAATGAAGAAATTTTACAACTTAGAGGCAACACTTATGTAGCTTTAAATAAATTTAAAGCCGCCAAAAAAGATTTTGAATTTGCCTTAACTAAAAAACAGAATGATGCAGTATTGTTTTATAACTATGCCATCACTAACTCAAAAATGGGTAATTTTGAAGCTGCTGTAGAAGCTTTTGATAGTGCTATAAAATTACGGCCCGATTATATGTTAGCCTACCAAGGCAGAGCTACTGCAAAAACAATGACAGGAGATTTTGAAGGATCTTTAAAAGATTATAATAAGGCCATTGCTATTAATGCTTATTTTACGTCTGCTTACAAAGGCAGAGGTGTTTCCAAATGTTTAATGGGTAATTTTCAAGCTGCAATTTACGACTTTACAATGGTACTAGAGTTTAAACCCGATGATGGGCTTTCGTATTATTACAGGGGCTTGGCCTACCACGGTTTAGATAATTTTTTTAAAGGATGTACCGACTTGAGTAAAGCCGAAGATATGGGCGTTTTAGCAGCTTCTGGCCAAATGAAAACACTTTGCAAATAACACTTTATAACATTATTTTAGCAAATTATTTTTACTGGAAAACGTTTATTTAATCAACTAACCAATAAATTATAACATTATGAAATATCTGCTCAATTTAGTACTTTGTTTTATTGTATTTAATTTCATTTTTAAATTTTTGCGTAATTTGTTTAATCCATCAAATGCAAATAATAATTATAGAAGAACAGAAGCCGCAAAAACCAATATGAACATTGGTAAAGATGAAAGGCAAATTGAAAAAAATAAAAGTGGCGAGTATATTGATTATGAAGAAATAAAATGATTTAATATCAAGCTTTTCTCAAATACTTCTTTTCAAAATTTAACAAATCGGTTGCTGGTATGTTGTGCTTACCATTGTACCAAATTGTTTCAAAATTTATATGGTGTTCATTAATTAAAGCATTATATCTATCTACATCAATATAGTTCAAAAAAGGATCTTCCCTACCAACATATAATAAATTTTTGCTGTGGCTAAACAAATCTTTATTATTACTAAAATCAAAGTCGTCAGGTATTCTGCTTCCCCAAAGTATTAGATAATCTGTTTTTACTACCTTGCTATTTAGCCACCTAATTAAAGTTGTGCCACCTTGCGAAAAACCAACCGTTACTAATTTAAAATTCACTCCTTTTAACTGTTTATTTAAATTTTTAAATAAACAGTTTAAATAATTAACGTAATCGTTTATTTCATTTAGCCGATCTTCTTTTGTCATCCAAGTGGCACCAACATTTCCACTAAAGCCCTCTTTATAAAATTTGTTTAACCCTTCTGGTGCCACAATAAAAGTATCTGGCTTTAGTACCGGTAAAAATTTTTTAATAAAATAACCTGCATGATAGCCGTAGCCGTGCAACACTATCCATACATATCTTGTCTTATGGTTTATTTCACCTAAAGTATAATACCTAGCTGTTTTATTTATTATGATGCTATGCTCTTTCATTTATAGAAGATGCTATTTAGTCAAATATGTGATTAATATTGCAAAAAATTAGTATAAAACACTCAATAGAATTTCTTTATTGTAAATTAGCATTTGTTGAATATAAAAAATAATATAATGAAAAAAGCTTACTTGTTTGTAATTTTGATGTTGTTTACTTGCACAATAAGTGCCCAAAGTGGCTTAATTAGTTACGATACCGGCCCTTCTTACGAAGGCTATACCTTGTTTCCTTCAGCAGATATGGTTTATTTAATTGATAACTGTGGTAAGCTAATTCACGAATGGAGTTGTGGTAATAATGCCAGCCTATCTACCTACCTAATGGAAAATGGCAATTTACTTTTTATGAGTAAGCTTGCGGTTAACAATACTTTTGTTGGTGGCGGTGGCGGTGGTGGCCGCTTAGAAATTTATGCACCAGATAACAGCTTAGTTTGGCAATACGATCATTATGTGGCAGATCTATTTTGTGCACACCACGATGTTGAACCACTACCCAATGGAAATATTTTGGTAATTACTTGGGTAAATATACCTTTTACAACTGCTATAGCTGAAGGTAGAGACCCCAATTTGTTGCCCAATAGCAGTAAATTATGGGTTGAAAAAATTGTAGAACTGCAACCAATAGGAGCTAATAGTGCTAATATAGTTTGGGAGTGGTCAATAATGGATCATTTAATACAAGAATATAACCCCAATAGAAATAATTATGGAGTTGTTGCCGACAACCCACAATTACTAAATTTTAATACTGCTGACCCCACACAAGATTGGTTACATTTTAATGGTATTGATTATAATGCCACGCTCGACCAAATATTATTAAGCAGTCGTCATTTAAGCGAAATATTTATAATCGATCATAGTACAACTACTGCCGAAGCTGCCGGACATACTGGTGGCAATTATGGTAAAGGTGGTGATTTTTTATATAGATACGGAAATCCACGAAACTACAACAGAGGAAATGCCACTGATAAAGTTTTGTTTTACCAACACGATGCCCGTTGGATTGAAGCGGGTAACAGTTCTTTTGGTGATATCAGTATTTTTAATAATGGAGTTGGTAGGCCTAACGGCTCCAGATCTACTGCTGATATTGTATCTTTGCCAACAAATTCTTTTGGCGGCTACATTAGCTTAGCTAGCGGGCAAGCTTACCCTCCAAACACACCCTCAATGGAGTATGATTTGGGGCCAGCATCTACAGGAGATAGATTTTATTCTGGTAACCAAGGTGGCGTACAAGTGTTGCCCAATGGCAATATATTGGTTTGTAATGCCAATAATGCCAATTATTTTGAAATAGATGAAAACAATCAGCAAATTTTTTGGGAATATGACAACCCCGAAAACGGATCTACTTTTAAAGTAACCCGTTATTCAGCAGCTTACCCTGGTTTGCAATATTTTGATTTAAGCCCAATGGGTACTTTAGAATCACCACCAAGCAGTGCTTCAACTCCTTGCAATGTTGTATTCGAGTGTAACCTAACCGCTAATTTTAGTGGCTTGCCCACAGTTACTTCATCTTCAGCTCCAATAACTTTAATAGGCTCGCCTGCTGGTGGTACTTTTGGTGGTTTAGGCATTATTCTCTCGGCTTTTAACCCTTCAATAGCTGGCCCAGGTATTCATTTAATCTCCTACACTTATACCGATCAAAATAATTGCACCGCTACCGAAACAAAAACTATTTTAGTTTTCTCAATAATTTATAATTTTGTTAATTACAATTTAGGTACCGTATCTCCAAAAATGGGAAATTTGCAAACCGAATTAAATTTTAAAGAAGATGGAGAATACCAATTTGAAATATTGTCAATTAATGGCCGAGTGCTGCACCAACAAAAAGTTGAAGCGCGCAATTTTCAGCTAAATGGAAATTTACAATTACCAGCTTTAAATAGCGGAACCTACCTTATGAGAATTTATAATAAAAAGCACCAGATGATTGAAAAATTTGTTGTTGGTAATTAAGATTAATAGATTAACGATATTTTTTTGCTAAAATAGAGCTTCATTTTTAAAAAAGATGATTAGACATTTTGAAAAAGACGACGTAGATGCAATAAACGACATTTACAACCAAGCCATTGAACTGGGTTTGAACGCTTTTGAAAAAACTATAAGTTTAAAAGATAGAAAATATTGGTTAAATAACAGAAACAATACGACCCACCCAATTTTCGTATATGTAAATAGCATTAAAGTAGTTGGCTGGTTATACTTTAGCTCTTATAGAACAAATAGGAGTAGCTTGGCAAAAACTTGTGAAGTAAGTTATTATGTTGACCCACAATATTGGGGCAAAGGTATTGGCTCACAGTTACTTAAGTACGCCATTTCAGTAGCACCTAACTTGGGTTTTAATACTTTAATTGCCATTTTAATTTCGAATAATATACCTAGTATAAAACTGTTGCAAAAATTTGGGTTTGCGCAATGGGCTTTATTACCTAACATTGTTTTAAAAGAAAGTAAGCCACCACTACATCATTTATATTTTGGCAAACATTTATAATATGTTAAAAAATAGACTTTGGCAATGTATTTGTTATTAGGTAGATAAGTATAAGTAATGAGAACTTTTGCAATTGGAGATATACACGGCAAAAACATAGCCTTAGAGCAATGCTTAGAAAGAGCAGGATTTAGAAACAATGTTGATAGATTGATTTGTTTAGGAGACGTTGCCGACAAAGGCGATTATGTGCCAGAATGTTTTGATAGATTATTAGAAATAAAAAATGTAGTTTATTTAAAAGGTAACCACGATACTTGGTTATTAGAATGGTTTAAAAGTGGCGGCGAACCAGAAGAATGGTTGGCCAAAGGTGGTAATAAATCCAAAAGATCTTATATAGAAAAAAATATTGATCATCAACGGCATTTAGAGTTTTTAATAAATGGAAAACTATATTTTTTAGATGATCGGAAAAGATTATATGTACACGCAGGCATTGATCCTTCTAACTGCTTAGCTAATAATCCAGAACACGATTTGCTGTGGTCAAAAGAAATGTGGAAACAGTTAATAACTGATGAAATAGCAATAACTTACCAAGAATATGATGGCGCTGAAGTGTATTACAATAATATATTTATTGGCCATGGTAAAACCGCAAAAAGATATCCTGATTTGCTGCCCGTAAATATTTGTAATGTTTGGAACTTAGACCAAGGTGCAGGAAAAAATGGTAAACTCACTATTATGAACGTAGATAGCAAAAAATATTGGCAGTCTGATAGGGTAGATACTATATACGTTGATTAGTTTATAATTACACTTACGTCAAATAAACCATAAATTGATATTATTTCTATCAAACTTCTTTCTATTAAAAACATCTTTTTTTAGTTTATTTTAAAGTTTTATGATCTTATATGCTAAAAATACACCACCTACATTTACACCAAGTATTCGGTTTTACCTTGCACATTTAAAGTAAATGATACTAGAAATACACATTTTAGTACGATAAAAAAGGTAATTTTAAAAACATAATACTCACAATAACAATAACTTGTAATAATAATACTTTACAAAAGCACATATTTAGTATAAATATTGTTACATAAAATTAAAATATTGTAATTTTTCAAAATACAAAAATGACATAAGTTAGTATTGTAAATAATTTAATTTATAATATGAAGGTGTTAAAGAAGAATTGGCTAATAGTTGTTATTGGAATACATATTGCTTTAAGGTTGATACTATCTAGCTATGTAACAAACGATGAAGTTATCTTACCTGCTCACAAGTTAAGCGCAGCGGCCGAAAATATTGAGCCAGAAGGTTTGGCTCATCAAATTGTTTTAATGGACTAAAAATTGGTAATCATTTGGCTTATAATATATAAACAGTAACATTTGTTTTCAGTTCCTCCTTTTTATATTGACTAGTTTTGCGCTGTTTTGGCTTCAAAGTTTTATGGTAGCGCCTAAAGTACACAGCTATAAGTATAAATGTGGTGTTTCATCTTAAAATAGAAAAAATAAAAGAGTACAAAGGAAGTGCTTTTTAATCTTAATTCATTGTGTAAATTTGCCAAATGATTGAGGAAGAAAAAAAAGAAGACTATTCTATTATAACTTTAAACAATGGAAAAGTAAATGCCATTAATACGGGCTTAGTTACTGCCTTAAAAAACAAATTTACTGAGTTACAAAACGACGATAGCAATAAAGGTGTAATTTTATCGGGCAAGCCCAATGCTTTTAGCGCAGGCTTAGATGTAAAAATGTTAGCCACCAATACCCAACAACAAGCTTACAACTTTTGGTTAACCTACATGCAAGCATTGCAAATAATGGTAACTTACAATAAACCATTTGTTTGTGCAATTACTGGTTTTGCACCAGCAGGCGCAACCATATTGGCCTTATGTGCCGATTATCGCATTATGGCAAAAGGCACAAAACACGTAATGGGTATGAACGAGTTTAATATGAGTTTACCTGTACCCGAAATGTTAAACGATATTTATGGCCACTATTTGGGCGAGCACAAAGCTTGGGCGGCAATACAAAATGCAAGTGTATACAATAGCGATGAATGTTTGGCATTAGGCTTAGTAAACCAATCTGTTGAAGCAGAAGAGGTGTTGCCCAAAGCAGAAAAACACTTAAAAAAACTACTGAATGTTATACCAATGGTTTACAGCGAAACAAAGCAATATAACCGCAAAGGACTGCATAAAATAGTAAACAGAGATTTAGAAAAACTTGCCAATGAAGTAATAGCGTTTTATAAAAGTCCTCAATTAGGTAATATGATAAAAATGTTTGCGGCTAACTTTAGTTAATTACAACTATCAATAGTAGCCAAAAAATTAGCACCTAAACTTACTTCAAAATTATTTTGTAATTCAATAGTATTACCGGCTTTATATATTACGGAAGTAGCAGTGCTTATAATACCATTGCTATTAATATTATCGCTAACCAAATAAGTACCCGAAGTAACTGTGCTATTATCTTGAATACTAATTGTACTTAAACAATCGGTACAAATTAAATCACTATCATCATCTTCAAACAACTTTATATTTCTAAAGTAAGATTCTCCAGCAGCATTATCGTCATCATCGGCAGTTAAAACCAAATATTCGTAAAAACCTGTAAACTGGTTGCCAATATTTATTGCAAATGATTGCCAGTTACCACTACCGTTATAAGTATCACCATTTAAAGTACCGGTTACTCTTTGGTTGCCATATATTACTAAGTATTCTTCTCTATCTAAACTTAAATTATTATCAAAAGCTACTTCGTGAATTTCTCCTTCAACCGTACTTTTAAAATCGAAGGCGATAACGGTTTGCGGGGTTATGGTATAATTGATTGCTATTGCCTTCCAAGCATTACCTGCAATATATAAAGTAGCACCTAAATCTTGCACTTCATAGGTACCTAAATCTTGTTCTACATCATAACTTAATACTGTATTAGTATTAAAGTTATAAATAGGGCAAGGTTCACAAGCATCGGGTATGCCGTTGTTATTATTGTCTGTATTATCATCACCTAAACTACATAAATCGTTAGTGTCGCAAACACCGTCATTATCCAAATCAGCAAAGGTACCTTCACAGTTGCAATTTGAATTAATCACATCTCTGGTAGTACAAACATCATTATCATTACAAGCAGTTCCAATTAGGGTGTCATCAAAACCAGAACATCTGTCGTTCTCATCGCAAACACCATCATTATCCGCATCAAGAAAATTACCTGCTGGACAATTATCTTTCCAACAAGCAATATTGTTAGCAGCTATAGCGCCAGCTTGTGTAAAGTTGCCTCCTGCACTTAAAACATTATTATAAAATACTAAACTGTTTACTAAGTTATTTGTTCCAACAGTTGTGCCTTTACCCAATGCTTCCCAGCCATTTGCATCATTCCATCTTACCACATTATTTGTAATCATATTAGCAGATGGGTTGTTGTTTAAAGCATTATCAAAAGCGCCACCAGCATACAAATAACCATCTTTAAATACCAAAGCTTTTACATTTTTAGAAAGCCCGTTTTCTAATTTCTCCCATTGTAAAGTATTTAAATTAAAACGGGTAATACGGTTTACTTGTTTATTATTAGCTTCTGTAAAATTACCGCCTGCATAAACATAATTATTGGTAACTGCTAAGGCTTCTACAAAACCACTTGTACCATTACCAAGTGTTGCCCAATTAGTGCCATCCCAGCTTGCTATTCTTAGTGCAGTATTGCCGCCTGCTTCGGCAAAATTACCGCCAACATAAACAATGTTGTTATTAGCTATTGTGATTGATCGCACTTCATTATTTGTACCGGCAATAGCAGTATTAAAATCATATAATGCCGTCCAATTTCCGTTCCACTTGGCAATGTTGTTTACACTAATATTTCCGGCAGTTGTAAATGCGCCTCCTATATAAACATTATCATTATTGTCAATTGCAATAGCAGCCACAGGGCCACTTGTGCCTTCGTTTAAAGCCAACCAGTTTGCCCCATTGTAGCGAGCAATATAATTAGCTTGTACTTCATTAACCTCAGTAAAAGCACCACCAATATAAACATCGCCATTGTTGGCAATTGCAATTGTATTTATTCTTCCATTGGTGCCAATGCCTCCAAAGGCGTTCCAAGTATTGCCATTCCAAGCGGCAATGTTATTAGCTGCAAGGCCATCTGCTATAGAAAAATCACCACCAACTAAAAGCGAACCATTAGGTGTTTCTGCTTGTGCATACACTATTCCATTTAAACCATTATTTTTATTTTGCCAATTACCAATGCCAGCCACCGCATTACCTGTTGGCTCAACACTACCATCAGTTAATTTATAAATTGAGCCATTTGTATCGTAGCCTGCAAAATATAGTTCGCCAAAAACATCTTTACCAAAAGTAGAAACCTGAATGGTGCTGCCGTTATTTTGGGGTTCAAATAAAAGGGTGCTGTTAGCAGCATTTGTTATAGGGTCGTATTCCAACATCCAAACTCTGCCGCTTACATAATCGGCAAAAATGTAGTTGCCATAAATATTTGGGTTGGTGCTTTTTACATCATTACCTCTATAAACGTAACCGCCAGTAACTGAAAAATCGCCTTGATTGTGATTGTAAAAATAAGTTGGAAAGATAGCATCACCTAAATCGGGCGTATTAGAATCGTAAACACTATTACCTTCAAATCTATTCCAACCATAATTACCTGCGGTAATAATATTTATTTCTTCAAAATTATTTTGACCAACATCGCCTCCCCAAAGCCGATTGGTTTGTTCGTCAAAATTCATTTTCCAAGTATTGCGAATGCCCCAAGCATAAATTTCGGCTAAACCATTTTGGTTTGCAAAAGGATTATCGGTAGGCGTTTCGTATGCTCCATCGGGCAAATTACCATCATTGTCAATTGGGTTGTTTCCATCTATATCTACATCAATTCTTAAAATTTTACCAAAAGGGGTGTTTATATTTTGACCGTTTTTTGCCGGATCGCCTGCACCGCCTCCATCTCCTATAGAAATGTACAAATATCCATCTGGTCCAAATTTAATGCAGCCTCCGTTGTGGTTACTCCGGTCAACATTTTTAACAAATTCAAACAACTTTACCCTGCTATTCGCATTTGCTAAGTTAGGGTTATTAGTGTTTACTGAAACCCTTTCCACAATTATAGAAGGCGTGTCGTTTACTGAACCGGTGTAGTAAATAAAAAAGTAGCCGTTTTGTTGATAGTTAGGATGAAAGGCCAAACCAAGTAAACCCAACTCTTGACCTGAACTAAAATTAACAGTTGACCGAATATTTAAAAAAACGGCAGCTGTTGTAGTTGATGGATCATTTTTAGCTACCTTAATAATACCCGCTTGTTCTACTATAAACAAACGGTTATCTGCATTTATGCCCGAGTTTGCAATTTCCACCACGTTGTCAAAATTTAAATTTGGTAATGCGTTCTCGTAACTGATTTGTGCTATTACTATTGTAGGTAAAAGCAATACAAAAAAAATAACTAATCTTATCATAATTGTATTTAGATGAAAAAAAAATGCCAAAGGTTGCTGCAATTGAAATACTTTTGGCCTGTGAATATATTTAACTATAAAACTTTTGGTAGAAGACCATCTGGAAAAGATTTAGCCCGCATTAAACAATCGCCTTATTATAAAAAAAGAGGTTTTATTTTTATGGGTACGAAGCCAAACGTAAATATTGCCAGCGAGCTAATTAAAGAATACGCCAAAAGTTCGCAAGAAGCAAGAAGTCCTAAAATTAAAATTCCTGTAACTCATCATTTAAAAAAAAGTTTTGATGAATTACCTAGTGAAAAATTTAAAGTAATGTGGTTGGGCCACGCAGGCTTTATAATTGAATTGGCAGGTAAAAGAATTTTAGTAGATCCTGTTTTAGGAAATCGTCCTTCGCCTACTCAAGCGTTTGGGCCTGCAAAACGTTTTCACGCAGCACCAATAAGTGTTAAAGAACTTCCCAACATTGATTACATTATTATTTCACATAATCATTACGATCATTTGGATTACGATTTTATTAATGCGATTAAACATAGAAACATTACCTATTTATTACCACTTGGTTTGGGCGCAACCTTAAAATATTGGGGCATAAAAGCCAAAAATATTTATGAAGTTAATTGGCACGAGCAACTACAATTAGATGGTTTAACTTTTACAGCGGCTGATGCAAAGCATTATTCTGGTAGGTTTTTAAATGATAGAAATGCCAGCTTTTGGAATAGCTGGATTATTGAAGGTAACAATGAAAAGTTGTTTATCTCTGGCGATTCAGGTTATATAGATGCTTACAAAAATATAGGCCATCAATACGGCCCGTTTGATTTGGCAGCCGTAGCAATTGGTGCATATCACCGCTTGTGGCCCGAAAACCACAAAACCCCAGAAGAAGCTTGGCAGGCTTTTAAAGACCTGCAGGCCAAAAAAATGTTACCCGTGCATTGGGCTACTTTCGATTTAGCTTTGCACCCCTGGGCCGAACCAATTGAACGATTAGTAAAAGTAGCAGCAAAAGAAAGTGATAAAATTTATACACCAAAAATTGGGGAATGGCTTGACTTAAAAAGAAAAATTAAATGTAATAAATGGTGGAAATAAATACAACAAAATAGCATCTTTTCATCAAAAAAATAAAAACGCTAAAACCCTTGATAAATAAAGGTTTTACAACTAAATTTGTGTGCAAATATAATTTTAGTGCAACACGGAAATATAACTTTGATACAGCACGCAAATATAATTTTGGTACACTACAATTTATAGTGGAATAGTATGGCAAAACCTAACGAAAAATTAGCAACATCTTTAAAAGCCTTGCAGCATTTGCAAGATAAAAAAGGTATTGTTGCCATACAAAATACAGATTTAAGTAGAATTAATAAAGAACGGCTGCTTAAAAACGGTTTTTTAAAAGAGATAACCAAAGGTTGGTATATTATTACTAATCCTAAAGAAAAAATTGGCGACACTACCTCTTGGTACATCAATTATTGGAAATTTTGTGGCCAATATTTAAATCATAAATTTGGTAAAAACTACTGTATTGCAGCAGAACAATCTTTACAAATTCAGTCAGGTAATTTAAGAGTTCCGCATCAACTAATAATACGAGCACCAAAGGCAAGCAATAATATTTTCAATTTACTGCATAGCACTTCTATTTTTGCAATGAAATCGAGCATACCAAAAACAGCATCAACCAAAATAAAAAACCATGTAAAAGTAATGACTGTAGTTTATGCTTTAGTAAACAGCACCGAAAATACTTTTAGAAACAACAAAATAGCTTTACGAACTGTTTTGGCACAAATAAGCGATGTTTCTGAATTATTAGAAGCTTTAATTGCAGGCTCACATTCGGTAATAGCAGGTAGAATTGCAGGCGCCTTTATAAATATTAGTAGAAAAAATTTGGCCGACCAAATTGTAAAAACAATGAAAGCTGCAGATTATACTATAAGAATTAAAGATCCTTTTATTGATGAAGCACCTATAAAATTATCTTTTAGAGATAGATCGCCTTATGTAAACCGCTTAAAGTTGATGTGGCATAATATGCGTACTGAAGTTTTAAACGTTTTTCCAGAAGCTCCTGGAATACCGAGCAACAAAAGCGTTTATTTAAAAACCTTAAAAGAAATTTATATTACCGATGCCTATCATTCTTTATCCATTGAAAATTATAAAGTAAATACAACATTAATTGAAAAGGTGAAAAGTGGTAAATGGAATATTGAACATGAAGCAGATAAAGCACAAAGAGATGCTATGGCTGCCCGAGGGTATTGGCAAGCAAGCAAAAAAGTAATTGACAGTATTAAAAAAGTTTTGAAAGGCAGCAATGCTGGCGTAATTGCCGATGAAGAACATGCCGATTGGTATTTGGCACTTTTCGCACCAAGTGTTGCCTCTGGTTTATTGGCTGCAAAAGATTTGGCGGGTTATAGAACCCAGCAAGTTTACATTGCCAAAAGTATGCACGTTCCATTAAATAAGGAAGCTTTACGAGAAGCTATGCCCACTTTTTTTGAGCTGTTAACTGCCGAAAAAGAAGCTGCCGTAAGAGCAGTTTTGGGGCATTTTATATTTGTGTACATTCACCCGTATATGGATGGAAATGGAAGAATGGGTCGATTTTTAATGAATGTGATGCTGGCTTCTGGCGGTTACCCGTGGACGGTAATACCCGTTGAAGAAAGAGACACATATATGCAAGCCTTAGAAGCAGCGAGTATTGCTAATGATATTCAGCCATTTGCTAAGTTTTTGGCTTATTTAGTAAAGGCGAGTTTAGCTGGGAAGCCGGTGGCGAAGTTGAAAGTTGGTTGAGGTTGAGAAGTGATGAATCTAAAAACCATTATAAATCTCCCTCAAATCCTCATTCATCTTCCTATAATCCCAGTTTTGTTGAGCTTTGGTAAAAGCTTGTTTACCAAAAGTTAGCCGCTTAGTATCATCTTCAATTAAAATAGAAAGTTGCTTACTTAAAGCATCTACATCATACTGCGGAACTATGAAACCGCTTTTATTTTCTTCTACAATTTCGGCAATACCTTCTACTTTAAAAGCTACGGTGGGTAAGCTGCAAAGTCCGGCTTCTACAACTACGGTGGGCAAACCTTCGCGTAAGGAAGTTAATACAAAAACATCGGCCAACTGCAAAACCGCTGCAACATTATTGGTAAAGCCATAAAAAATTACCTCATTAGCAATGCCCAGTTTTTTTGCCAACTCTATACAGTTTTGTTTTTCATCGCCTTCACCAACTAATAATAATTTTATATTATGATGCTGTTGTTTCAATTTTGCAAAAGCTTCAATAGTATATTTTTGGGCTTTGGCAACCGAAAACCTTCCTACATTAATTAATACAATATCATCTGGCGCAATGCCTAATTCTTTTCTTTTTAAAAGAAATTGTTTTTCATTATAAATAGGCTTTGTAAATTTTTCGGTATCAATGCCGCTATACACAATTTTGTAAGGAATGCGTTTAGCTATATTGTTTTGATGATATTGGTCAATGGTATCTTTACCAACACTAATAATTAAATCGACACAGCCAACGGTTAAGCGTTCTAACCAAATATAAAAACTGCGCTTTATTTGGCTATGCGGATCGTTAAAAGTAACACCGTGCAAACCATAAATAATAGCTTTAGTGCGTGCCAACCAAGCTGCAATTCTGCCGAGCAAACTGGCTTTAGTTTCGTGGGTATGTACAATATCGTATTTGTTTTTTTTGATGAGTTGATACAATTCCCACAAAGCCATTACATCTTTTATAGGGTTAATTTTACGCCCCATATTTTTGATGATGTGAATTTTTAAGCCTTCAATGTTTTCAAAATTGTTTTGTTGAATATCATTACCAACAGCGAGTTCAATATCAAATTCTTTTATTAAATGTTTAATAGCAAGATATACTTCATTATCTACGCCACCGCCGGGGGCGAGCCAAGTCATCGTATGTAGTATCTTTTTTTTTCTCTTCAAAATAAATATTAATCGAACAACTAAAGAACAGGTAGTGTTACCACATTAAAACACCCTAATCAAATACTACAATTGAAAAGCCATCAGTTTTAGAGGGCCAATGTGGAACTGCCAATTTATCACCATTAAAATTGATGGTACTAAATTGATCTGAATTAGGTTGCATAAAAACGTCTGCCGAATTTAAAAAAGGTGTATTAGCCAACAAACCTGGATGAGGTTTACCAGTTGTTTGTCCATCAAAATCATCATACAAAAACACAGCTATGGTAGATTGTTCTGCCGAGCTTAATGCTGCCGTTGACAGTTCAATATCATTTATAAACAACTCATCTCGACCATTAATTACCGCTTGGGTAGCAGTAAATATTGCCGCAACCGCCTGCTCATCATCTTTAGGAACAGTTGCTAAAAAACCGCCTGCTACTGAGCCTGCTGGTGGAATGGCCCTTAAATAAATTAAACTATTGTTACTGCTAAAGGGTTCAAAATAATAATGTAGCGGAGTAAAATTTTCATCGCTGGGGTTAGCTACAAAAAACTCGTAAGCTACATTTGGTTGAACTGTTACATTTGTCCACTTGCCATTTTCATCGCTTTTGGTTGTAGTAGTTGGCTCGTCATTCAATCTTATTCCAGTATTAGCGGCTAACTCAAAAACAGCAATGTTTGCTCCTTCAACTGGCGTGTTTTCACCCAAGGTTAGTACCGTACCTTCCAATTCAATACTTTCTTGTTCAGTTATTGGTTGCAAATTTTTAGGTAATTCACTATTATTAAAAAAGCGATAAATAAATTGAAAGGCTTCGGTTGATGTAGCCACTTGATAATGATCGGCAACTATTAAATTAATGTTGGTAGCCTCAGGTATATCTTGGCCTGGCACAATTTTATCAGCATCTGAAAAAACATTGATAGTAGGAATATTACCTGTAGACCCAGCTGGTTTTGTTTGGTTAAAACTGCCCAAATGAGCATAACTTGCTACCTTCTGCGCTTTTGTTTCATCTTCCAAATAAGCATAAGCTACACCACCGCCAGCAGAGTGACCCATTAGATTCACCTTTTCGGCACCCGTGTTTAACAATACTTTATCAATAAAAACATCTAAAATTGGCGTGAAATCTTTGTTAAAATCTAAGGTGTTTCTATCCATTACATATAACGCATCATTACAATAACCATTAGCTTTAAACAATTGAAAAAAGTTGCTATAAGTATCGCCGGAAGCCAAAAAACCATGTAACATTACTATTGGGGTTTTGCTATTATCGCAAGTGGTTACAATTGGTGTTTCTGGTTCATCTTTAGTGCAACTATTCATTACTAAAATAAAAACGAATGTAAGCACAAAAATAAATTTTATGGTATGATCTATCATTTTACGAAATTAAACAAATATTTGTTTTGTACGCTACTTTATAAAATTACAATTTGAATAATAGCATAAAACCAGCTATATTTAATCATTAAAAAAATTAATATGATTTAAGATGAAACTCAAACGTAGAAATTTCATTAAAAAAAGTTTAGGCGCAACCGTTGCTCTGGTAACTACCGATGCTTTGGCTAATAATAAAGCCATCTTACCATTAAAAAAACCGAAAGCACTAGTATTAAGTACTTGGCGCCATGGCATACCTGCCAACCAAGCCGCTTGGGAAATTTTAAAGGCAGGCGGTTCGGCTTTAGACGCTGTAGAAAAAGGCGTTATGGTAGTAGAAAGTGATCCCGAATCAATGTCGGTAGGTTATGGTGGCCGGCCCGATAGAGATGGCAAAGTTACCTTAGATGCTTGCATTATGGATCACTTAGACAATGCGGGTTCCGTTGCTTTTTTGCAACATATTGAAAACCCAATTTCGGTGGCTCGTAAAGTAATGGAAGAAACCCCACACGTTATGTTGGTGGGCGAAGGTGCGCTTCAATTTGCTTTGGCACAAGGTTTTGAACGAAAAAATATTTTAACCGAAAAGGCAGCCAAAGCGTGGCAACAATGGATGAAAGATACCAATTACACGATGCCAGTAAATATTGAAAATCACGATACTATTGGTACTTTAGCTTTGGACCAACAGGGCAACGTAAGCGGTGCTTGTACCACAAGTGGTTTGGCTTACAAAATGCACGGTAGGGTTGGCGACAGCCCAATTATTGGCGCAGGTTTGTTTGTTGACAATGAAGTAGGCGCAGCTACAGCAACTGGTTTGGGCGAGTTGGTTATGAAAACCCTTGGTTCGTTTTTGGTGGTAGAGTTAATGCGACAAGGCCTTAGCCCACAACAAGCTTGCGAAGCTGCAATTAAACGCATTACCAGCAAATACGATTGTACCGATAAACAAGTCGGCTATTTAGCTATTGACAAAAAAGGCAATTATGGCGCATCGGCAATACACTCAGGTTTTAATTATGCCATTACCAAAAAAGGCGCAACTAAGTTGGTAGATTGTGAGGCTTATAAGGATGAAAATAATTAAATAGTAGTAAGTTTAAAGCGAAGCAATAATATGATCAAAAAGTTGTACAAATTTCTTAATCCGAAATTTCAAACCTTGTTCCTTGAGTATAAAGTTAGCCTGAAACCAAGATACGGTCACGGTCTTCCTCCACACCCAGAATTATATGCTATTGTAAATGAAAGAAGAAAATCTTATAGTGGGCTGCTTGAAAATGCACTTACACACACAGAAAATCTCTTGAAGATAAATGATCACTCCATTGAAACAGATTCCTTACTTCCTACTTGGAATAACAACTTTTTGCCTGGGCTTGATATAATTGGTATTTATACTATGATTGCCGAGTTTAAACCACAGCAATTTATAGAAATTGGTTCTGGAACATCAACTAAAGTTGCCTATAAAGCAATTAAAGAGCAGCACCTAAAAACCAACATTGTTTCAATAGATCCTCAACCAAGAGCAAGCGTAGATAATATTGTAGATGAAGTAATTAGAATGCCTTTTGAAGATGTTGGACTAAATATTGTTGAAAGGCTCAATGAGAACGATATATTGTTTATAGACAACTCCCATAGAATATTGCCCAATTCAGATTCGATGGTTTTCTTTTTAGAAGTGCTACCCAAACTTAAAAAAGGGGTTATCGTGCATATTCACGATGTTTACCTGCCGTATGATTACCCGCAATTTATGTGCGACAGATTTTACTCGGAACAGTATGGACTTGCAATGTTTTTATTGGCCAATCCAAAAAAATACGAACCAGTATTAGCAAATTATTTCATATCAGAAGATGCTGAACTGTCGAAAATACTGCTTCCCTTTTGGGACAAGTTAGACTTAAAAACTGTAGAGCGACATGGTGGATCGTTTTGGATTCGTGTTAATTGAAAAAGTTTTTAAAGCATACGGAAAACGATCAAACTCTTGAGCATGTTTATTCATTAAAAATGAAAATTAAAGAATATACCAAGGCATCAATGGCGGGATCGCTTAAACTATTTTTTAAAGTATAAAATTTTATGATGATACCGAATGAGATAAATAAAATTCTTGCTATTCCAGAAAACGATAAGCATACTCCAATAAAAACAAATGAAGCGGAGTTTATTTACAATTTTTTAGTAGAAAGTAACATTAAAAATACACTTGAAACTGGTTTTGCATTTGCAAAGTCGGCTTCACACATTATTGCTGCAACCTCATCAAATCATATTGTTATAGATCCCTTTCAAAGCAATTACAATAATATGGGGCTTGCTAACCTCAAAAATTTAGGCTTTGACAGCTACGTAACTTTTTATGATGACTTTTCTCATAATGTTTTACCCAAATTATTAGAAAAGAAAAATAAGTTTGAGTTTATTTTTATTGATGGTGATCATAAGTTTGATGGAATTTTAGTTGATTTTTATTACGCAGATTTGTTGTTAGAAAACAATGGTTACATTTTACTACACGACACTTGGATGCGCAGTACACAACTAGTAATGTCTTTTATTAAAACCAGCAGAACCGATTATACCAAAGTTGAAACGCCTTTACGCAATTTTGCGCTGTATAAAAAAACTGGCGACGACCAGCGCAATGGGATGCATTTTAAAGAATTTTACACTACCAAATCATTATTAGTGCATAATGTTATTTATTGGTTAAATAATGGAAAAGAAAATTTCTTAAAAAAAATTGTATTCCAGCTAAAAGAATGGCTGAAGTAATTTTTGTTGAAGCGAAATAGTATTGTTCGGGTAAATAATACTTCGGCCCTGCACCATTAATTATTGCTGGTTTTTGCATCAATTGTTACAAACTCCCCAACCACTTATCCAACTGCGCAGGTGCTAACCCTTCTTCTACCATTTGTTTAATATTTTCCGTTTGTAAAATATTGCTAAACAAAGCATCTTGTTTTAAGCCTTCTGCCAATGCTTCTGCATAAGGTTTTTGGCTAAAAGTTACCATACTATACAAAGGCATATATTTTTCAGGATAATGTATGGTAATTTCCTTTTCAATTTTTTTACGAAGCAAAAAATTATCATTGGCCACTAAATCGCGCATCTCTACAAAATTGCGCATTGCCAAATCAGAAATAGCATCGGCATTAGCTTTACGGCTTTCACTAAAAGCAGTTGGTATCTCCTCCCAATTATCATTATGCAACTCCATTATTTCATTTAAAATAGTACAATCTTCAAAGCCAGAGTTCATACCTTGCCCATAAAAAGGTACAATAGCATGTGAAGCATCACCCATTAAAACAGTTTTGTTATTGTGCCAAGGTTTACACTTTATGGTAATTAATGAACCAGTTGGGTTAGCATTAAAATCTTTAACCAAATTGGGCATTAAAGCTTTAGCATCACTAAAATGTTCTTCAAAAAATTGATTGATTTGCGCATCGGTTTTTAAATTTTGAAAAGAAACTGCGCCATCATACGCCAAAAACAAAGTACAAGTAAAGCTGCCATCTAAATTAGGTAAGGCAATTAGCATAAACTTTTTACGTGGCCATATATGCAAAGCATCTTTTACCAACTGATGACTACCAGCTGCATTAGCAGGTATTTCTAACTCTTTATAGCCATACTGCAAATAATGCTGAGAAAAATTAAAGCGACTACTTTTTTGCATTTGCCAGCGTACTGCACTAAATGCACCATCTGCACCAATAATTACATCACTTTTTACTTCTTTTATCGTTTTATTTTCTTCATGTTCCAAAAACAAAGTACTCGCCTCAAAATCAACCTTTTTACATTTTAAATTAAAATGGTAGTTTACATTAGGGTCTGGTTCTGTTGCATTCACTAGTTTCAAATTCAACATTCCCCGTGAAATGGAATAAATGGCTTGTCCTTCTTTTCCATAAGGTTGAAAATTGACATTACCAGCTTCGTCGTGTACCCTGCGGCCATACATTGGCAAGGCTATTTCGGCCATCTGGTCATCTAAACCAACACCTTTTAATGCTTGCCAGCCTCTATCGCTTAAAGCAAGGTTTATAGAGCGACCTCCAATAAAAGCTTTTTGTCTAAAATCGGGCCTGCGTTCATATACATTTACTTTGTAGCCTCTTTTGGCCATATATACCGACAACAAAGAACCTACCAAACCAGCACCAACAATACTTACTTTTTTCATAAATTAGGTACAAAAATATAGATTAAAAAGGGCTTTTGAGTAATCACTCAACATAATTAAATTTTAATTGAATCAATTTACATATATTTGTGGTTATATCATTTTACATTTTATAACTTAAATGCTAAATTTAATATTATTTGGGCCACCTGGAAGTGGCAAAGGCACACAAGCTGCCAACTTGGTTGATAAATTTAACCTAAAACATATTTCAACTGGTAATTTGCTCCGCGAGGAAAAAGCAAAAGAAACTCCGCTAGGTTTGGAGGCCAAAAGATTTATGGATCAAGGTTTATTAGTACCAGATGAAGTAGTTATTGGTATGATAAGTAGTACCTTAGATAATGAGGCACATAAAGTAAAAGGCTTTATTTTTGATGGCTTTCCACGCACGGTAGCGCAAGCGGAAGCATTAGATAAATTGTTAGACTTTAAAGAAATTATTATTGACAAAGTACTTTCCTTAAATGTAACCGAAGAAGAATTGGTGAAGCGTATTGTACATAGAGGAAAAACTTCTGGCAGGGTAGACGATAATGAAGCCACCATAAGACAGCGCATTACAGAGTACGAAAACAAAACAGCTCCGGTAGCAGAGTTTTATCAAAAACAACATAAATTGGTAAACATAGCTGGCGAAGGTTCTGTAGATGAAATATTTAAAAAATTAACAGCGCAAGTAGAAATTTTGCAACCTTAACTATTAGTCGCACTAATTTAATTTTAACAAAACACTTTCTTTTACTTAATGGAGAATCAAAATTTTATTGATTATGTTAAAATAAATTGCCGTTCGGGAAATGGAGGCGCTGGTTCAAAACATTATCGGCGAGAAAAATTTATACCCAAAGGTGGGCCAGATGGTGGTGATGGTGGCCGAGGTGGGCACGTTATATTAAGAGGTAATAAACAATTGTGGACACTTATTCATTTAAAATATAAAAAACACATAAAAGCAGAACACGGTCAGGCAGGCGCAGGTGCTTTAAAATCAGGTGCTGATGGTGAAGATGCAATATTAGATGTTCCATTGGGTACGGTAGTTAAAGATGCGGAAAGCTATGAAGTAAAATTTGAGATTACCGAGCACGGCCAAGAATTTATTTTAACCGAAGGTGGCAAAGGCGGTTTAGGTAACAATCATTTTAAAAACTCCATTAATCGATCTCCACGCTACTCGCAACCAGGCATTGCCGGTAAAGAAGAATGGAATATTTTAGAATTAAAGTTACTAGCAGATGTAGGTTTAGTAGGTTTTCCAAATGCCGGTAAATCAACCTTATTGTCAACCATTAGTAATGCTAAACCAAAAATTGCAGATTATGCCTTTACCACATTAAAACCCAACTTAGGCATTGTAGCCTATAGAGACAACCGTAGTTTTGTAATGGCCGATATACCGGGCATAATTGAAGGCGCCCACCAAGGCAAAGGTTTAGGAGTTCGCTTTTTACGTCATATAGAACGCAACTCAAGCCTACTGTTTACCATACCTGCCAATAGTGATGATATTAGTAAGGAATACGAAATTTTATTAAACGAATGTAGACTTTACAATCCTGAATTGTTAGACAAAAAAAGAATATTAGCCATTACTAAAAGCGATTTAATTGATGATGAAATAAAAGAGTGGCTTGTACCCAATTTACCAAAACTACCATACATTTTTATATCATCGGTTACCAACAAAAATTTAAACAAGCTAAAAGACCTTATTTGGTCATCCTTAATATAATTACTAAAAAGTTTTCTTGCAACAGCTCAACCTCATAGTGTTTATTGATGATGATAATGCAACAAACGTATATCATAAAATTATTGCAGACCAAGCTGGAGTTGCTAAAAATTACAAATTTTTCACCTACGCCGCCAAAGCACTAACCTATTTAAAAAGATTACAAAAAAACAATAAGCAACCCGATCTAATTTTTTTAGACATTAATATGCCTGGTGTTAATGGCTGGGAATTTGTTGATTTATATGCTAAATTAAAATTAAAAAAGTACCCACCAATTGTAGTGCTAACCACCTCTTACCGCGAAACCGATGTTGAAAGATGCGAAGCCAACCCACTGATTTATAGACTTAAAAGCAAACCATTAAATCCAGAATTTTTGTATGATATAAATGTAAGCTTACACTCTAAAAAGAAAATTTAAACTTAGTAGTAAATCAAATTGATCGCATTAGCTAGTGACGTACTATTTTTTATTACGCTCATAAAAATAAATTTTAGAAGCGAAATGGTTGCCGCTCGCATAAACTTTGGTCTCGCCATCCGTTCAAATACCATTTTGCCACACCGCTAAGCAAAAATATAAACACCCAACTCAAAATGGTATAACCACTCCTGTCGAGGCTAATTTTTAAAATTTGTGCTGCCGTAATAACCCTTCACAAAAAAAAAATTATTAAAAAAATGCATCCTAAAAACTAATTAACTACTATTATTTAATAGGTAAATAAACCGAAAAAGTAGTTCCCTTTCCAACAGTAGAACTCACCTCAATTTTACCATTATACTTTTTTACTATTGATTTGCATATTGACAAACCCAAGCCAGTACCTTTATACTCCGTATTTGAATGTAGCCGCTTTAAAGGATCGAAAATACAAGGTATGTTTTTTTCTGCAATACCAATTCCATTATCAGTAATATAAATAATATGATAGTTATTATCAACAGCCGCAGTTATGGTAATAATAGGGATGTGTTCCGCCTTATTTATTGGTTGGTACTTTATACTATTTTGCATTATATTTTGAAACAAATGCAACATAGGGTTAAAATTGGCACTTACAATAGGTAAATCATTAATTTTAATAATAGCTGAAGTATTAGCTATAGTAAAGGTTAGGTTTTTTTTAACCGCTTGTAGCACTAAATATAAATCTATAGATACCTTTGCTTCTGATACTACTGCACTCATAGAAAATATTGACAAATCGTCCAACAAACCCAGCATACGCTTAGTAGAATCATCCATAAACATAAAAAAATCTTTTTCCACAGCTGTCAAGCTATCTTTTTTATCTAATGATTTCTTTAACAGACTGCTGTAGGCTGTAAGCGTTTGCAAAGGCTCTCTTAAATCATGAGCAGCTATGCCCGAAAAATTTTTAAATTCTGATTTACACAATGCTACTTCAGATGTTAACTGCTCTTTATCAATTAAACTTTCTTGCAAATAATTAGCAACATAATTACTAATAAAAAAAACGAAAGTACACAACGCAATTGCCATTATTGCTTTAAACAATAGCACATCGTTTACAGAGTTACTAAACAACAAACTTGAAAATAATGATATCGCATCTGTAAACAAAAACAAACCAAGCGAGCTTGTCACAAAAAAGAAGTGCAATTGTTTTTTGGGGTACAAAAATATTGCCGAAATAAAAGGAATCATTAAAAACAAGTAAGAGGTATTGAGCACCTGCACATTAGGCCAAACCAACATTGTATTAGTAATTAAAAAGCCTAACAAAAGAAATATTGAGGCAATTAAAGGCCATTGTTTTTGTAACAAATATTTACTGTAGGCCCCTGTTACAAAAAGCACTATAAATGGATAAACATTAAGGCTTAACCCTATAGCAAAAAAAAGTATGCCAAAAACTATTGGTAAAGCTAAGGCATACAAGGTAGTTGTATTTAAAAGTTGTAGTGTAATTTTCGGGTAGTAACAAGGCGTACTTAAACAATTTATTATTTTTAATAACAAATTTGGTTGCCCAGCAGAGTCTAAATTGGGTTCTACCTTATTTAGACCAATGGTTGGTTCTATTTGTGAAAAAATTTTCAAAATCGACGACGGTTTTAATGATATCTAATAATCACCTAATATTATGCCAAGTCTCTCAACTTTTTGATTTTTAACGGTTTATGTGAAAAACTTTACATTTGACATTTAATTTTAGTTAAAAGATAGCTTATTTTAAATGTTAAAATACGCATTTAAACAATATATCGCCTTAGAAATTGTTTTACTATTACAAAAATAAAATAAAGATGAAATACAGTTTAGTTTTATGTTTTGTTGCGACAATATTTTTTTCTTGTCAAAAGCAAGACAACCAAAATATGGAAAATTTATTAATTGGCGAGTGGGAACAATTAGGAATAAATGATGGCATTGGCACTTTTTCAAAGGTGAAAAAGCTTGATGAAACTTATGTTATGGCTTTTGAGAATGAAACGGATATGTATGAGTGGGCAAATAATTGTTGTGACTCCACAACAACTGATGATTTTGTAAAAGTACCAGCTACTTATACCTTAGTCGATTCTATTTTAACAATTTCTACTTGGCAGCGTGAAATTAAAATATTAGATGTTTCTAAAAAAGAGCTAACATTAGAATATTTATAAAACAAATTACTGAAACAATTAATTTATAACTAAAATTTACCTTGATACCTCAAGGCGCTTTATTTAAAGTGTCTTGAGGTTTTTTAAGTAATAGAAAAAACGAATTAATATTAATCTGCTAACTCTTAGTCCGCTCAACAGCCTTCAACCAACCCTTATACAAACGCTCCCTTTCCTCAGCCAACATTTGTGGCTCAAAAGTTTCGTCAATATCATTTAAGCCGTTCAAAGTATTAGCATCATAAAAACCAACTGCCAAACCAGCCAAATAAGCAGCACCCAAAGCAGTTGTTTCTGTATTGCTTGGGCGTTCAACGGCCGTATCTAAAATGTCTGCCTGAAATTGCATTAATAAATTATTGTTAGCTGCGCCGCCGTCTACTTTTAGGGTTTTGAGGGTTACGCCACTATCGGCTTCCATAGCGTTTAATACATCGGTGGTTTGGTAGGCGAGCGATTCTAAAGTGGCCCGCACCAAATGCGCTTTACTCGTACCACGGGTAATGCCGTAAATAGCTCCACGGGCATCCATATCCCAATAAGGTGCGCCCAAACCCGCAAAGGCAGGCACTACGTAAACGCCGCCAGTATCGGGCACTTTTTTGCTAAAATATTCTGAGTCGGGGGCGGCATCAATAATTTTCAATTCATCGCGTAACCATTGTATTGCTGCGCCAGCAATAAATACGCTACCTTCTAAGGCATAAGTCATTTTTCCATCTAAGCCGAGTGCAATGGTAGTTAATAAACCATTTTTAGAAGCAATCATTTCTTGGCCAGTTTGCATTAGCATAAAGCAACCTGTGCCATAGGTATTTTTTGCTAAACCTGGTTGTGTGCATTGTTGTCCAAATAAAGCTGCTTGCTGGTCGCCTGCTACGCCACGTATAGCAATAGGTTCGCCAAATAGTGTGGTTTCACCAAAGTCGCCGTTACTGTCTTTTACTTCGGGTAAAAGGCTGGCAGGTATGTTAAGTTCGCTTAAGAGCTTTTCATCCCAACTTAAATTTTTTATGTTGTACAACATGGTTCGGCTGGCGTTGGTGTAATCGGTTGCATGTATTTTACCTTTGGTGAGTTTGTAAATGAGCCAAGTGTCAACTGTTCCAAAACGTAATTGGCCTGCTTCCGCTTTTGCTCTTGCGCCTTCCACATTATCTAACATCCAGTTAATTTTAGTTCCGCTAAAATAGGCATCAATTACTAAACCGGTATTGGCTTGTACATAATCACTTAGTCCACGTTCTTTTAACTGGTTGCAAAATTGACTGGTACGTTTGTCTTGCCAAACAATGGCGTTGTAAATTGGCTCTGTGGTTTCCGCATCCCAAATTAAGGTAGTTTCTCGTTGGTTTGTAATACCAATAGCTGCTATGTCGGTTGCGGTTATCCCGTTTTGCTTCATTACTTGTTGCGCCACACTTAACTGGGTATTCCATATTTCGAGCGGGTTATGTTCTACCCAACTAGCTTGTGGATATATTTGGGTAAATTCTTTTTGGGCAACGCCTTTTATTTGTGCTTGGGCATTAAACAAAATAGCACGTGAGCTTGTAGTACCTTGATCTAATGCGAGAATGTATTGTTGGTTCATAAAATTATTTTGCTTTCAATTTTAAACAATTTCTAAATATAAAAAATTGAAATTATAAATGATAAGAAAAATTTTATCTTCTTTTAATAGCAAAAAATAATGGCCTCAACCAACACCAATTAAACTGCACATTTAATCTTTTTGTGGATTGTTTTATTGCATATTACAAGATTAGATTATTGGTTTTTTGAAAAGTTTGTAATTATGGTTCAATTGAATTTATTGCGTTTAGGTAATGTTATTTTCTCCACATTTTTTACGTAATAAATGAAGGGCATACTACCAAATTGCTACGGCCCGGCGAGGTTGGCAATTTTAACCCCGATAGCAGCGGCATCCTTTTTGTGGAGCTTGCGGAACAAAAAGATATAGCGAATAGCGGGCAGCGCTTTTATGCGTGTTGTTCTGTTTAGTTTCTAATAGAAATTATTACTTGGTTTCTAACTTCTTATTTTTTTTGGGCAACGCATAAAAAAAGCCATTCTTAATAAGAATGGCTTTTAATGTAATGTCGAAAAATCAATAGTTATTTATCAAAACCCTCACCACGAGGAGTGGAGCTGTAGTTAACTTTTCGTTGATTTATTTTACGTAAGGCTTGCTTAATATCGGTTATTAAACCCATTTTAACATCTTTATCGGCTTTTATAGAAGTCCATAATAAACCGACTTCTCTTTCTGATACTTTTGCTCTTTCATTTTGTATAAATGTTGCAATATCGTCTGGCACGGATAGCTTATCGTTAAGTTGTAAGCGTGGTGCTGAACCGAATTTCTTTTCTAATTTCGGTACTGGTTTTCCAACATATATGGTGTGTACCCAACTTTTATTTTCTAATTTAACCAGTTCTGTTGCTTGTGGAATGGTAAAGTTAACCATCATATCGTGTGGTCGCATTACCGTTACTACCATAAAAAAGAACAACAGTATAAATATAATATCTGGCAAAGATGCGGTTGAAATAGCCGGCATTGTTCTTGCAGTTTTTTTACTAAACTTACCCATTTTTTATTGTTTTATTGGTTAAACTATTCTTTCTCAGCTTCACCATAATCTACTGGTTCTGCTTCTGAAATTCTGTACGGATATATTTCTCTAACCGTTCTACGTTCTTCGTTTGTTAATTCTTCGTAAGTACGTCCATATTGTTTCATTGCTTCTTCTGCCCACATTACGTTGTAGGCTGCCTTTAACTCGTTATGTACTGATAGGTACATTGCGTAGGTTGTTCCATTATCGTTTTTTAAGGAAACCACTGCTTCATCTGGACTGTCAGATTTTGTAGGGTCTAAGCCTTTGTTGTTTACAAAATCTATAGTTATTTTCTTCAACTCCAACACTCTGGTAACGTCGTCATTTACTAACATTTCGTCTTTCGAATTTACCAAAATATTCAACACATTACGTTTGTTTTGTCTCGAATCCACTATTTCGTCTTCATTTTCGGGCATTGGCGGTAATTTTACCGTTAAACCTTTGTCAGAGTCGATGGTGGTGGTAACTAAAAAGAAAACTAACAGCAAAAACGCAATATCAGCCATACTACTGGCATTTATTTCTGGTCTAGCTCTTGGCATAACTTAATTATTTAAAAAACCCTAAGGCTACATCTCTTACAATAGAAAAGAGTAAAAGTGCCACTGCGGGAATAAAAAGAATGAAAAATAAATATAATACAGTTTCAATAAGGCGGCTGGTTTGTAAAGTTAGTCCTTCTTTTTCCATTGCATAGTCTGCCAATACTTCGCCACTACTTATTGAGTAGGCTATAAAGGCTAACACTACTAAACCAGCACCAGCTGCTAAACCTTGCCAAGAGTCGCCTATGTTTAGCACAGAATATACTAATGGCCCAACAACAGCTAAAAAAGCGGTTATTGCTAATAACACTAAGGCAATTACAATAATATAAGTACCCAACTGCCCAGCAGTTATGCTGCCCAAAGCAGCTTCGTTAGGGTCGTTTGCCCATAATAAAATAAAGTTCATTAAATTCATTAATGCTATTTTTTATTGTTTACTAATAAATCAACAAAAGTAATTGAGGCATCTTCCATGCCTAAAACAATGCTGTCAATTTTTGATACTATATAGTTGTAAAATACTTGTAAAAATACAGCTACTATTAACCCAAATAAGGTTGTTAAAAGTGCTACTTTAATACCACCAGCAACTAAACTTGGTGAAATGTCACCTGCTTTTTCAATTGCATCGAAGGCGCCAATCATACCAATTACGGTACCCATAAAGCCTAACATTGGTGCTAAGGCAATAAATAAAGAAATCCATACTAAGTTACGCTCTAACTTTGCCATTTGAACGGAACCATAGTTTACTACGGCCTTTTCTACATCGTCAATACCGCCATCGGTTGAACGTGCTAAGCCTTGGTAAATAATACTTGCCGCAGGGCCTCTTGTACCTTTTGCCTCTTTTTTGGCTGCTTCAATATCTCCATTTTTTAAATGGCTTTCTACCTTGCTTAATAATTTACGCGGGTTAGAGGTTAATAAGTTTAAAGTTAAAATACGTTCAATACAAAAGGCCAAGCCAATTATTAAACATAATAATACAATACCCATAAAAAACCATCCTCCATCAATAAAATATTTTTTGAGGACGCCGAACCCGGTATTGGTTTCTTCATCAACTGTTTCAGTTGCGGCTTTAGAACCGGATTGTGCATAAGTGTAATTGCTAATGCCTATTGTAAGGCAGCTTAGTAGTACTAATAATAAAAGCTTTTTCATTTTCAAATTATCTATTTAGTTTGTTTATTTTAAATCTTTGTAACAAATAAAAGCATATTTTTTCAAAAATAGAAGCAAAAGTATTTGTTAGTTATTTTTTATTAATAAGTAAACTAATTTTTTGTAAGTTTATGATTGATGAATTGTAATGGTTTTGTAAAAATAATAATGGCAAATTTTAGTTATAAACAGGCAATAATACTGGTACTTATTATTAGCTGTACTTTTTATGGTTGTACCGAAAATAAAAAGCAAAATGCCTTACACCCGAAAGAATGTACCGCTTATAAAGAAGGTATTTTTTATAATAAAGATAAAACATATAAAATTGTAAGAACAGCCAATAGCCAGGTAGAGTACGACTTGTTGACTAATACTGCTTATTATTTTGAAGTACATTGGTTGTATGATTGTGCCTATAACCTTACTTTTAAACACACTACTAATAAAACAGATACCTTTGCCCTTAAACCAAACGATTTACTGCGCATTCAGTTTGTTGCGATAAAAAACAATAGTATTACTTATGAAGTTGACTTTAAAAATGAACGCTACCAAAACATAATGTTTAAAGAAGATTAGCGTGCTATATTTTTTTTACTTTAATATTACTTCAAAAATGAATAAAAACATTTTTTTACAAACTGCCTTTGCATTAAGCCTAATTATTACGGTCGCTTGCGAAAACGATGTAAACGAGGTAGAACGAGTTACGCGATTTGAAAACCCCTTAGAAGAAGTAGCCAACGAAATTGAAATTTTGTATAGCGAAGATGGTACGGTAAAAGCAAAATTAATTGCCCCCGAAATGCTAAAAAATAGCGCAAGAAAACCTTATACCGAATTTAATAAAGGGCTTAATCTTTATATATTTGATAAAAATAAAAAAACAACTACAGAAATTTCTGCTAACTATGGCATTAAATATGATAGAGATGATACCACAGTATTGCGACAAAATGTAAAAGTGATAAATAAAGATGGTTTAATTTTAGAAACTGAAAAACTAATACGGAATGATAAAACAGGAGAACTATACACAGACGCATTTGTGAAAATAATTAAAAATGCACAAATAATAAAAGCAATGGGCTTTAAAGCTAATGAAGATTTCTCTTCTTATAAATTTGACTCCGTTCAAGGCATCGTTCCTATGTTTGATAACCCAATACCTTTAAATTAATTATTGCTTATTTGGAAACGCATTACATTATTCTATTTTTCAGCTTACTTGCTTCTGCCTTTTTTTCGGGTATGGAAATCGCCTTTGTATCAAACAACAAACTAAAAGTAGGCCTACTTAAAAAGCAAGAAAGCCGCACCGCCAAAATTATTTCAGAATTTTATGGCAAGCAATCTGCTTTTTTGTCAACCATATTAATTGGCAACAACATTGCCTTGGTTATTTTTGGCATAACGGTAAGTATTTTAGTAGAACAACAGTGGTTTACCCGCATAAATAATGAACTATTTTTATTATTAATACAAACCATTATTACCACCGTAATTGTTTTATTTTTAGGCGAATTTATACCCAAAATTTTATTTAGGCTAAACCCTAACCGTATTCTAAAAATTTTCGCTTATCCTTTTCTTTTTATATTTATTACACTTCGAATACCAACTTTTTTTATTAACGGCCTAAGTACCTATTTAATAAAAAGCGTATTTAAACAAAAAGTTGCACCCGACGAATTGGTGTACAGTAAAATTGATTTAGGCGACTTTGTAAAAAGCTCTACCGAAAACAAAGAAGAAGAAGAAGACATAAATGCCGACCTATTTGAAAAAGCCTTACAATTAACCCAAATAAAAGTGCGCGAATGCATGATACCACGCACAGAAATTGAAGCAGTTGAAAATAAAGCCAATATTAATGAGTTGATTAACAAATTTATTGAATGTAAACACTCTCGCATTTTGGTATACAAAGAATCGATTGACGATGTGCTGGGTTATGTACATCATCACAATATGCTACAAAAACCAGCTGATTTCGACAACATCATCAATAAAATAAAAGTAGTTACCGAAACCATGGGCGTTCAAAACCTAATGGACGAGTTTATTAAAGAACGCAAAAGCATAGCAAAAGTAGTTGATGAATTTGGCGGCACCGCAGGCATTATAACCCTCGAAGATATTATTGAAGAAATTTTTGGAGAAATAGAAGATGAACACGATGCACCTGAACTAATAGAAGAACAAATTGCCCACAACGAATTTATATTGGCCGGCCGCTTAGAAACCGATTACCTAAACGAAAAATACCACTTAGATATACCAGACGGTGAATACGAAACCTTAGCCGGTTACATTTTTACTATTTATGAAAACATACCCAAAATGAACCAAAAAATAAATACCAAAAATTTTGAAATTACCATTTTATCGGTAAGCAAAACCAAAATTGAAACCCTAAAGCTAATAAAGAAAATAGTGGTTGAAGAAGTAGATTAAATTATAGGCGTATAGTTTTTTTAGAAGCGAAACCTTAATACTCGCAAAAACTGCTCTCTTGCCTACCACTCCAATCTTTTTGTTTTTTTGTATTGGAAAAAAAACGCTTGAAAAAACAAAAAGGATTTCCGCTACAGTCAAGGCTATTATATAAACATCGCAGGGCCGTGGTGAGTTTTCCTAAAAGCTACTACTCCTCTGCTCTTTTAAAAGAAGGAACAAAACAATCATTACATTGTGGAAAGAATACTAAAGTATCTTTAACCTCAAGCTTGGGTGAGTATAACATAATACTTCCATTGCCAAAAACATTCAAATTTTTAAACTCAACTAACAAAAAATTAAACCCAGTTTCTCTAATATCAATTCTTCCAGAACGGATAATTGCATCATCAGCAAAATATCCATAAACTCCATATTCTACAATTTGCAAATAAATTCCTTCCGAAACATCAAGGCAAGTGCCAGCAAAACCTCCACATAAGCCAATCAACTCCCACTTTCCGTAAATATCCAAATATTCCTCTTCAAATATTTCCGCATCGTAATATTCTTTTTGTTTCAATTCATCTAAAATAGAAATCTCATTGTCTTTTTCGCAACTCCAAAAAGTGGACGATACTAAAATAGCCACCAAAATAAATAGTAATCTTTTCATTATATTTGTTGTTATATTTACCGACAGCTAAAAAGTTGATTTTGGTTGGTTAAATATCAATTTTACTTTCCCATCAGAAACCGTCTAACTTATTAAACAAATAAAATTATGCGTTATTTTATTATACCATTACTATTCAGCTTATTGTCGTTTACAGTAAAGGCACAGCAAAAAGCACTTCCTTCATTAAAAGCAAAAAAAATATACAAAATTTACAAAAAGAAAGAAGGATTTAAAGATGCTAAAATACCACGATTTTTATTAGCTGGTGCTCGCTTAGTAGTTAAAAACGACGAGGCCAATACCATTTTAAAAGCCATACAAAAAGCCCGTGTAATAAGCCGTGTTGATAAAGGCGAGGGTTTAAACACCAAATATTATAACGACATTAGCAACAGCATTTCAACAACACGTTATAGCAATGTAAGCAATCAACAAAAGAACCTACAAATAAAGGTTAGAAAAAAGAACAACAAAGTAAAAGAAATGGCCTTTGTTACTAAAGCTGGGCCAACGCTGCATTATGTTTTTTTAAAAGGCAATATGAAACCTGCCGAGGCCGAACAATTTATTAGTAACCTTAATAAAGCTGGCTTGGGCATCGACCAAATAAAAGACAAAATTTTTGACGGCTTAGATAAACTGTTAGAGAAAAAAGATAAGAGTAAGCAGGGCTAAAAGCCTGCAGATTTTTTATACCAATGGCCGTTTTTCGCCTAAGCGTAAAAAAGGCGTGCATCAGTTTCGTTGTTTGCTTTACAATTGTTTAAGCAACTAATACCTAAAATTAATGTATTTTTGTTTTATGAAGTTGCTTAAGAAATTAATATTGTTAGAATTAACCGTAGTGTTTTTCATTTTTGTTTTCAATGCTTGCGAAACCGACGACAATTGCAAAACCTGTTTTGATTGTACCGTAATGGCAAATGATGGTACTTTTTGCGAAAGTAATTTCGACCCTACTCAAGCTTTTAACGAAGCAATTGCCGAATTGGTAAGTGGCGGTTGTAACTGCGAGTAAGTGGTTTAAAATACAGGTGCTTTTTGCTTTAAACATAAAAGTTAGCATACCCTAATTAATTGTTAAAATAGGTGCAAATTTATATTTTGGAAACCAATAATAAGCTTACAAGTTTAATTATAAAAAATTAAACAATGCAATTTGAATATATATTATTTATTACCATTAGTTTGATGCTTAGCATATCAAGCTTTCTTCCAGCACTTCCCATTACCCATTGGGTAGTTAGGATGTTTGATTTTTTTAGAGTACAATTAATTGTGATTTTAAGTATACTTTTTTTTGTTGGTGTTTGGTTTTTTATACAAAACATAAGCATTATAACACTATTAATTTTGTTGTTTATAGTGGCCTCCACTATTTATAATTTGATAATTATATCGCCTTATTTAGTAACTCTTAACCAAAATAAAAATAGCAACGTAAATACAAATGGACTTACGGTAATTAGTGTTAATGTGCTTCAAAAAAATACTCAATATAATAGGCTTCTTAAATTGGTTAACAAATACCAACCCGATATTTTACTAACTATTGAAACAAATAAAACTTGGGAAAATGCAATAGCTGAATTAGAGAAAACTTATTTATACGTAAAAAAAATACCGAAAGAAAACACCTACGGAATGCACCTATATACCAATTTAAAGGTAAAAGAAGTCAAAGAGCATTACTTAATTTCGGAAGATAGGCCAGCCATTGAGGCACATTTAATTGACCAGCAAAATACCGAATTTGTGCTCTGGTGTATACATCCGCCACCACCTGGGCCAACTGAAATGCCTACCTCCAAACAAAAAGATGCCGAATTAATGGTAGTCGCAAAAATGATAAGAGATAGCCAAATACCTGGCCTTGTTGTGGGCGATTTTAATAATGTATGTTGGTCGGCCATGTCTAAACTTTTTTCTAAGGTATCTAAACTAAAAGATGCCCGCCTCGGAAGAGGTATTTATGGCACCTTCCCTGTTTTTCCACGCATATTTAGAACGCCGATTGATTTGATTTTCAACTCAAAAGGCATTGGTATTAAAACTATAAAAACTTTAGAAGATATTGGTTCGGATCATTTACCACTATTTACCAAATTTACTATTGATACGCCTAGCACGCCAGCCGTTAAAAAATTAAAGCCTGCTTTAAAAGAAAAGGTTAACGAAGTAATTGATGAAGGCAAAGAAGCCAAGCAGGTAGAAGAATAATGAGTACCATTGTTTATTTAATACAAAGCCAGCAACAGGTTTTTTAAATAAAATTTTATTAAACAATAATTATTTTTTGCTAAGATGCTTACATTGGGCCATCAAAAAAAAAGTACGTAGTACAAAAAGGCGCAGGCCAAACTATATTTATATAAACGAACTGCACATTTTATACGCCTTAATTGAAAAACTATGAAAAAATCAACACTAATTTTTTTTAATAAAATACGCGAGCAACTATGGTTTCGCCCTCTATTTTTTAGCATATTATCCATAGCAGCGGCATTGTTAGCGCAGCAAGCCGATGGCACTTTTCTAAACGACAAAGTACCGGATATAAAAAGTGAGTCGATACAAGATTTGTTAAACACTATATCATCAAGTATGTTGGTAATTGCCACCCTCGCAGTAGCCTCTATGTTATCCGCTTTTTCTAATGCTGATAGTATTGCCACACCACGATCATTTAAAATTGTAATAACTGATGATGTTTCGCAAAATGCGCTATCCATTTTTATTGGCGCGTTTATATTTAGTATTGTTGCAACGGTTGCGCTTGATAATAGCTATTATAATAAAGCCGGTAGATTTATTTTGTTTTTGAGCACTTTATCATTTTTTGCAGTAGTTATTATCACCTTTTTATGGTGGGTAGATAGCATTTCGAGGTTAGGACGATTAGAGCATATTATTAGTCAAGTAGAAAAAGTGGCTACCAAATCATTGTCCGTTTATGTTAAAAACCCTTTATTAAAAGGTAAAGCTATTAGTAACAATATTTCAAACGAAATACCAATATTTAGCACTAAAAATGGATATGTTCAATACTTAAACATGGCGGTATTGCAAACTTATGCTGAAGAAATTAATATAAACATTAGGCTAAATTGTTTGCCTGGCAAATATGTACAACCCAACACAACCATCGCCTACATTAGCGCTGCTAATAACATAGAAATAAAAAATATAACTCAAAAAGTTAACGAGACTTTTCATGTGGGCCATACCCGCGCTTTTGACGACGACCCTCGGTTTGGCTTAACTGTATTATCTGAAATTGCCAGCAAAGCTTTATCTTCAGGTATTAACGACCCAGGTACTGCAATTCAAATTATAGGCAGCCACGAACGCTTGTTTTTTTTATGGAATAAACCTGTTGAAGAAGGGGAAGAAAGCACGGTACAGCATGATAGAATAGAAGTACCTACCCTTGTTATTAAAGATTTGTTTGAAGACGCTTTTAGACCAATAGCAAGAGATGGTGCCAATAACATAGAAGTAATGCAGCGGCTACAAAAGACGTTTTACGCTTTAGAAACTATTGATCAACAAGAAATAAAAGAGGCCGCCAACGAACATTCTTACGAAGCGTTTAAACGTTTTGAAAAAGCCACTAATTTTAAAAATGATATTGAACGCTTAAAAGAAGTTAGCTTGTTTAATAAAAACACATAAGCGAATTTGACATTTAATAAGTGTTATAAATTTGTAACAATACAAACTGCAAACAAATTAGATGAATGTTGTTAACTCTATATTATTAAAGATTTTAAGCAACTCAATTAATAAGTAAATTCTAAATTGCCACAATTATTTAATTTTTTTGGTTTACTATATTTTGAGCATCTATTTATTAAATACAATAATAAACTATAAGCTAATTACGCAGCTCCCCAAACTTCCTCCAACCTTGTTGTATCAATCTTAAATCAACAACAGGACTATACTCTTTGGCATACAAATAGTTAATACGATGGTAGTTAATTTTATTATTTTTTTGTGCCAATTGTGTAGCTGGCGAAATAATACCCGCTTTTATTGCAGGCAGTTTAGTATGTTGCTCAACATTAGTAAAAGCATAACCTACCCAACTACAGTTGCCTAAAAATACTCGCCACCAATTTTTAATAAACTGCATTGGGTTTTTAATTAAAAATATTAAAATAGGCAATAGCGAGGCTGCTACGGCACAAACCATCAAATCTAATACCCGTTTGTTACGCTTTTGCGCTGGCAAGGCAATGTTTAAACTAATGTCAATGGCATACAAATCGCCAGCCATATTTTTTGATTGACTGCCCACTATGCTATTGCTTTCGGGTTGCACAATGCGGTAACTCATTTGCTCTGGCAGGCTCGTCATTATATTAATAATGGTATTGCTGCTTACATCTTTATTACAAAAAATTACCTCGCTTAATGCATGGTTTTTAATAATAGCTTCAATTTGATTGATATGCCCAATGTTATTACTTTGCTTTTCTGTGGCCGCTTTTTTAGGTGAAATGCTACCAACAAATTTGTACTCAATATTAGCTTCTTTTAATAGCTGTTGTACCCGCTGTACTTCACTATCGCATCCTGCAATAGCAATTCTTTTATAACGATTAATAAAAAATGAAAATTGTTTTGGTTGAAGTTGATGCAACATATAACGCCACAAGGAAGTGCTAAACATTGCAGTAACTGCGCCTAACAAAATTATAGCTCTTGAAAAACGTAGTTGTTCTGGTAAAAAACCATAAACCGCAGCATTTAGTAAAGTACCAATTAAAACGCCTTGTATTAGTTTTTTTATATGAAAGGGTTTGTCATATCCACCACTTAAAAAAATGCTGATGAGCCAAACACAAATGTACAATGGTAAATTTATCAGCAGCAAATGTTCTGGATATTCTATGCCTTGTTTTACAAAGTTTTCCCAATAGTTTTTTATTAGAAATAAACCAGCAAAAATTACAATAGCATCTAAAAAAGGTTGCCATAGTTGTTTAAATAAACCGCTAAAAATAGAAAGCAAAGCTCTAGCAGCTATGGCTACCTGTATAACTGTATGATATATAGTAGCCATTCCATTTGAAAAATGTTTTTCTGCAAACAAGCTCATCGATTGGTAAAACATTTTCACGTAATTGAGGCTGCCTTTTTTAGTGCTTTCGCCTTTGTAATGAATGATGGTAGTATTAGGAAAGTAGTAATTTTTAAAACCTGCCAATTGTATTCTGTACGAAAGATCAACATCTTCTCCGTACATAAAAAAGCGTTCATCTAAATAACCAATTTTATCTAATACTTTTTTACGCATTAACATAAATGCACCAGATAGTACATCAATTTCGTGCACTTCGTTTTTATTTAAGTAGCCTAAATGATATTGGTTAAACTTTTTTGACTTTGGGAATAGCCTTGACAAACCAGCGATTTTACAAAAAGCAACATAAGGTGTTGGCAAACCCCGCTTCGATTCGGGTAGAAAGTTGCCTGCGCCATCAATCATTTTAACACCCAAACCACCAGCCTTTGGGTTGGCATCCATAAAGTTGAGGGTTTTAATTAAGGTATCTTCTTTTAAAACAGTATCAGGGTTTAGCAGCAACATATATTCTCCTTCTGCTATTCGCAAGGCTTGGTTGTTGGCTTTGGCAAAACCTGTATTTTCTTTATTCTCAATTAATTTAACCCAAGCAAATTTTTCTTTTATTAATGCTACCGAATCGTCGTAAGAATTATTGTCTACTACAAAAACTTCTACTGCACCATCAACTTGTAGAATAGCTTTTTGCACAGCATATAGGGCCTGTTCAATAAAGTACTTTACATTATAATTTACAATTACTATAGAAAGCTTTATGTTCACTGCACTAAATATTTTTCGTAATTAGTTCGGGTAACAATACTGCGGGCCAAGGTTAATTCATCCACATATTCTAAATCACCACCAAAAGCAACACCACGAGCTAGCGTTGTAACTTTCACTTTTAAACTTTCTACTTTTTGCGAAATATAGAAGATGGTAGTATCGCCTTCCATAGTTGGGTTTAAGGCCATTATAATTTCTTCAACTGCATTTTCTTTTATCCGGCTTATTAATTCTCCAATTTTCAATTGCTCTGGGCCAATACCGTCCATAGGCGAAATTACGCCGCCCAAAACATGGTAAACGCCTTTATATTGATTCGTTTTTTCAATAGCAAAAACATCTCTAATGTTTTCTACTACACATATTAGTTGCTGGTTTCGGTTTTTGTTATTGCAAATACTACAAACTGTTTCATCTGCTACATTAAAACAAATTTTACAAAACTGTATATTGCGCCTAAGGTTTATAATGGCTTGGCCAAGGTTGTCCGAACTTTGAATTGGTTGTTTTAACAAGTGCAACACCAAGCGCAAAGCCGATTTTTTACCGATGCCCGGCAACTTCGACAATTCATTAACTGCATTGTTTATTAATTCCGATGGTAGTTCCATGCTGCTAATTTAAAACAATTAACCAGCTATTGCTTGGGCTAACATTTGTTTGCCGTAGCTTTTGTTTTGCAACTTACAAGTTAGCCAATTGGCTAACTTGAAGTAATGAGAAGCTTTTATAAAATAAGCATCTGATTGATGTAATTTTAGTTGTTGATTACAAGTAGTGAACCATTTTTCAGATGCATTAAAACCAGGCAACTGTTTTATTGCTTTCAGCACAAAATTTTCAAATGAAGTTTTGTTTTCTTTATTCAAAAAATAGCGGTATAAATTTTTTAAATCTTTTTTTAATAAGGTGTAATTACCCAATTCATAAGCAGTAAGCGGCATTAAAATATAGCAGAAATCAACAATGTCTGTTCTGTTGCTTTCCAATTTACCATCTTTTATTTTTAATAAATATTTGTAAGCCCCTTCAAAATCTTCAACACTAAAATTGATATGAAAAGCAGAAAAATATAATATTGTTTTACCAGTTTCGCTAATGTTTCCATTATATTTGGTTAAATCTGCCTCCATTAGTTGCTGATGTACAATTCCTTCTTTATATAAACCTGTTTTTAAAATGAAGTTTATACTATGGTAATGAAATGCCTCAATAATGCTGGTTTTTACGGCTTCCGTTTTATAGCTTTCTACATTATGATATAAGCTTCTAAGTTTGGCTAAGTAGCTGTTATGCTCTTCATTTAAATTTAAAACCTGTGTTAAGTTGAGTAAATTATTTATGGCCTGCACATACTCTTTATTATAAAAACTATTTTTAGGTGCTTTTTTTTCTATTAGATGTATCATTTCAGTTACATAATTATAACTGCTTTGAAAATCTTTTATCTGATAAAAGTAAGTTGTATAAATTTTATTTTTCAACAACTTGGCCCTAAACGGTAATTTATAATTAGGCAATTGCATAAAGCGTTCGCTAAAAACACCTTCTAAAGCTTGTAGCTCTTCTTCATTTTTTACTATGCCAATATTATTGTGTTGTATGTATAATTCCGATTGAAGTTTCCAAAATTTATTAATCAATTCCAGGTTATCAATCCACTCGGTTTCTTCTTTACAAAAACTATCTAAATCTTCTTTGCTAATGTTATACTGGTTTAAATCCATTAGCTTTTTTTGCCAACGCATAATTTCTGGCATTAGCTCCACTTGGTCTTGTTCTTGTGCTATTTTTTTTGTTTTGGCCAACAACTGCTCTGCTTGGTTATATAATTTTTTTGAAAACAAAAACTGTATTTGCTTCAAATTATCGTACAATTGTGTTGTTGGGTTGTGTTGTTGGTAAGCACCCATACTTTTTAAAATTAAATCGTACAGGTAAGCCTTAGCTACAGGCATTCGCTTTACAAACTTTTCGTCGGCAAATTTAGTTTTGATCTGTTGCTCATCGTAAACTTGCTGTTTATCCATAGCATCAAATAATTGCACGTAATTATTGGCCTTACCAATTACATGACGGGAGGAGTATATTTTAAAGAACCGTTTCTCTGATTTGTTGAGCGATTTTAGTAAAGAATAGGTTTTATCAAACTTCATAGACTTTTGACTTCAAGCATAATCAAATATTTCAGTTACAGGCAAAATTTGGCCAAATATACACATATTTTTATTTTAGACTGCTGACTTATGGTTTTTTAAATCATAAAAAAAACTAATTATAAATTACAGTTATTTAGGCAACCAACTTGGTAATATAAAGACGAAAAGCCGGCGCATAAGTAGCGGTTATGCAAGCAATTTAAACCAACTTACTAAAGGCTTGTACCAGTTACAAATGGCAACTTAGTTATTACCGCCTCAACAGGTTTGTTTCTAATGTTAATAAAAATTTTATCGCCAGTTTTTAAACTTAAATCAATTATGTAAGCTAAGCCAATGCCCATATTTAAAACAGGGCTTTGTGTACCAGAAGTTGTTCGGCCAACTACAGCTTTGGCATCATTCAAAATTTCGTAATCTTTTCTTGGAATACCTTTTTCAACCATTTTAAAGCCTATTAACTTTCTTTGTATTCCTGCTGCTTTTTGTACTTTTAAAAACGTTTTTCCAACAAAATCATCTGCTGTTTTAAGCTTAGTAATCCAACTTAAACCAGCTTCTAATGGAGAGGTGTTTTCATTAACATCGTTACCGTATAAGGCATAACCCATTTCTAATCGTAAAGTATCGCGGGCAGCTAAACCACAAGGTTCAACACCATCTTTTAACAGCAATTCCCAAACTTGTGCGGCATATTTATTTTTTATGTACAGCTCAAAGCCTCGCTCACCAGTATAACCCGTTGCAGAAATAATTACTTCTTGCGCAGCTGCAATATTACCCGTAACAAAATTGTAATACTTTATATCGCTTAACTTTGTGTTAGTATGTTTTTGTAAAATGTGTTCTGCATTTGGGCCTTGTACTGCAATTAAACTCCATTCGTCCGAAACATTATTTAAGCTTGCGTCAAATTTATTATGGCTGCTTATCCAATCAAAATCTTTTTGAATATTGGAAGCGTTTACCACCAATAGATACAGTTTTTCATTTAAACAATACACCAGCAAGTCATCAACAATTCCGCCATTTTCGGTGGGCAGGCAACTGTATTGCACTTCACCAGGTTGCAAATTTTTTGCATTGTTTGAAGTTACATATTGCACCAATTCAACTGCTTCATTGCCTTCTACCAAAAATTCGCCCATGTGCGAAACATCAAACATTCCGCAGTTGTTTCTTATTGCCATGTGCTCATTTTTAGCACTTTGATAAGATATTGGCATTTCGTAGCCAGCAAAATCAACCATTTTAGCAGATGAAGCTAAATGTTGTTGGTAAAGAGAAGTTTGCTTTATCAACGTTTTTATTTTTTTAAGATTAAAAGATTAAAGCCTAAGTATTTAACATTACCGGCATAATTAACATTAATATATCGGTAGCTTCATTGTCAGATTCGGGTAATATTAAGCCTGCCCTTGAAGGAGTAGAAAGCTCCATATTAATATTTTCGCTATCAATTGAATTTAGCATTTCCGATAAAAAGCGGGCATTAAAACCAATTTCCATATCTTCGCCACTATAATTACAAGTTAACCGTTCTTGCCCTTCGTTGCTAAAATCTAAATCTTCGGCAGAAACTTGTAGCTCGTTACCGTTTAACTTCAGCTTTACTTGGTAAGTTGATTTATTGGCGAAATTGGTAATTCTTCGTAAAGTACCTGCAAATGTTTTGGTATCGATACTTAATTTATTAGGATTATCAGTTGGAATTACTGGCGTAATATCAGGGTATTTAGCATCAATTAACCTGCAAATTAGGTTTACCTTATTAAAGCTAAAAAAGGCATTCGAACTATTAAATGAAATATTGACCTGCGTAGCGGCATTAGCCAATGCATTTTTTAATAATTGCAATGCTTTTTTAGGTAAGATGAAATTTGTAGCCTCCTTTAATGTGGTTTCGCTGTGGCGATAACGAACCAAACGGTGCGCATCGGTTGAAACAAAAGTAGCGCCATTATCATCAAAATTGCAATATAAACCAGTCATTGCTGGTCGCAACTCATCGGTACTTAATGCAAAGCTCGCTTTTGCAATTACATCGCTCAACACCTCAGAGTTCATTACCAAATTGGTTACATCTTCTGGCACTGGTATTTTTGGGTAGTCTTCGCCGTTTTCACCATTCATTTTGTACTTACCGTTTTGCGTAGTAATTTCTACGCTAAAGGTATCTTCTTGTACATCAAATGTAATTGGTTGGTCGGGCAAGGCTGCTAATGTATCGCTCAATATTTTTGCAGGTATGGCTATTAAACCATCTTCTTTGGCTTCTACTTCAATTTCGGTTGACATTGAGGTTTCTAAATCGGTTGCAAATATGGTTAAATTACCTTTCTCTATTTTAAACAAAAAATCTTCGAGAATTGGGAGCACGGTATTGGTGCTAATAACCCCATTAATTATTTTTATTTGCTTTAAAAGATCGTTTGATGATACTATAAATTTCATTGGCTTTCTTCTGAAAACCCAAAAGTAAGCAATTAGAAATTTAAATTAATAATAATAGCATCTAAATTAAATTTTATCGTAATAGAAGCTATGGAATCACATAAAATATGATGATTGATAATTTATTAAGCTACGATATTCGTTTTTGATACAATATCGTTTTAAGCGGTTACTACGACTGGGTGCAGTTGGAAAACTAGCCCCGACAGAAGAGGTTATACCATTTTTTGTTGGGTGTTTGTGATTAGGTGATGAAGTTTTGGCAAAATGGTATTTGAACGGATGGCGGGACCAAAATTTGTACGTGGCGCAACCATTTCGCTTCTAAAATTTGTTTGTTAATAATAATTTTGTGTGATTGTTTGTTTTTAGAAACTTTCGACAAGGCTTTGCCAAAGGCTTTGGTGTTGTGGATATTGCTGTGCATACTTTTTCATTTTGAGGGTATTTGTTAGCTCAAAGGGAAAAATATGTACCGGAATTTTTTGTTGGCCAGCGGCTTTTGCTTTAACTGCCAACCAGTAGACTTCTTTTATCAAATTGTCAGTAATTGCTACGCAACCTATTGAAACACAGTTGCCGTGTATAAAAATATCTCCTCCAGGTTTTTTAGGGTCGCTCCACTTTTTATCTTGCTTATTAGGGTAATTAATGCCAAGGCTTAGGTAAAAATTACTGGCGGGGTTAAAACGATCAATGTAATAAATGCCTTCGGGTACTTGCAAATCTCCTTCTTTTCGTTTTGGGCCAAGTGTGCCAGAAGCCGCACAAAATGGATAGGTTTTAAACAATTGATAATCGCTACCTTCTTTTACATAAAGTTCCAGCAATTCATCATCTTTAATAATTTTTATAAAGATGTTTTGAGGCGGATAGTTCAAGCCGCATTGTTGAAATTCGTTTTTTAGTTGCAGATCTTTTTCCGCCTTAGCGGTTCGCACTCTTTGGTAGCGAAGTTGGTCGTTTTCAAAATTTTGTGCTAACATGATACACGAACTTAGTAAAATGGCACCAAAAATAAATGCTTGAATGTAAATCACTTTAAACATCGCCTATATTTTTTAAAAAAATTAGAATTTATAACATAACAAAAATAATCAAACATTTCCTTAACACAAACTTAACCAAACGCTCATATAGGTATGTCATTAATGTTTAGTTTCTTTGTAGTTGTAAGTATACTTTTATATGGATTTAACTTTCTTGGTAATGTGGGTTGGCTTTATATTGGCCTCCTATTCAGTTGTTGGTAACGATGTTATACAAACATTGGGTACTTTTTTAACCTCAAACGAAAAGCGGGTAAAATGGTATATTTTGTGGTTGTTTGCCGCAAGTATATTATGTTTTACACTTATACAGGGTTATATGGTAAACGATATTGATTATGGTAGGTTAGATAAATTTGATATTGAAGCCATTAATTTTGAGTGGTATTACTTACTACCTCCCTTAGTATTGTTGTTTATTACTCGCATAGGTATACCTGTAAGTACCACTTTTATGGTATTAACCCTGTTTTCTTTAAACAAAATACCCAACGATTTAAACAGCATGTTAGGCTCTGTTTTTGATGCTGATCAAAAGCTAGGTGGGATGATACAGAAATCGATAATGGGTTATTTAATTGCTTTTTCATCAGCCATGGTTATTTACTTAGCAATTAGCCGCTTAACCGAAAAACGTTTTATGGCAAACCCTTTAAGCGACAGCAATAGAAAAATATGGGTGGTATTGCAATGGTTTACTACCGGCTTTTTATGGTACCAATGGTTAACACAAGATTTGGCTAACATTTACATATATTTAAAAGGTGGCATAGATTTATCGCCATTAAGCTTTTTTATATCATTAGTAATTTTGGTGGGTTTATTGGCTTATATTTTTTACCAACGCGGTGGAGCAGTACAAAATGTAGTGCGCAAAAAAACCAACACCGCCGATATTAGGTCGGCCACTTTTATTGATTTTATTTATGGTGTAATATTGTATATTTTTAAATACAATTACCTCGGTTTATTTGAAGCCAAATTACCTATGAGTACCACTTGGGTTTTTATTGGTTTGCTAGCTGGCCGTGAAATTGGTATTCGTTTAAATTTAGAGAAGAAACTTAGCAAAAAAATTACCCGTATGGTATTTGCCGATTTGGGTAAAGTATTTTTTGGTTTGATAATAAGTGTAGTATTAGTATTTATAATAAAGTTGATGGCGGGGTAGCTTTGTAACGCTTATTGCGGAGGTAAATTAACACAGCAACAACTGCTTACTTAGTAAAATTTGTGAGATCAACTTAGGCCACCTTTAATTGAAAGTCTTTATACAACTTAAATACCGGTTTGTTTACTTCTTTTTCTAACACCCCAGCTAAAACCAAGTGTAGCAATCTGCGGGTAGCTTGCGCATTATCTAAACCCGAAAGTTTTGCATAATCTTCTACTGTTAATGATGCTTTTGCCCCAAAAGTATGGCGTACCTCTTCTGTAATTTTTTGTATGATGCTGTAGTTCTGCAAAGCATTATTTAGGCTGCCAGACAATAAATACTCTGCAAACAAATCATCTGCCAATACGCAGTTGTCTTGTATGCGTATGTACAACTTTTTCGCTCCTTTTTTATTAATACTGAAATGCGGCTTACTGGTACTTTCAACTATATGAGCAATCAAAATCATTGCGCCCCTAAAGTTTATGGTATGAAATTGTACCGGTACAATTGGGCTACAAAATTGCTGTATGGCTTTATTTAATTGATACTTTTCTGTTTCAATTTTTACGCCCAATATGTCTTTATTATCGTCAATACCAATTATTAAATAACCACCTTTACTATTGGCAAAAGCAGCTACTGCACGGGCAATTTTTTCTAAATTAGTTACTGCATGTTTAAAATCAATAGTGGGGCCCTCGCCTTTTCTCAAACATTGCAGTAAGTCTTTTTCTGTAAAATTTCTCATATATGTGTAGTGCAGTTTGGTTTAACAACTTTTAAAAAGTCAATTTATTATTGTGAAGTTACAAAAAGCTAATCTTTTCTCAAATAAAAATTATCTGTTTAGCTTATGTTAATTTATGATCTTAAGCATCATACCAAAATTATAAGTTTTTTTTATGAAGGATAAATTAGTAAAATATTAGTTGAGCTAACGTTACTTTTTTTAAACAGTGGCTGGTTGGTGGTACAGGTTAAATATTTAACAAATTTACAAATCGGTTTAAAGTTTATAAACCAATTACGAAAAGTTAAAAAACAACCAACATATAAAAACCATATACCCTGTAACTAAGCAAAAACCTTCGAGCCGAGTTATTTTACTATCTATTATAAACAATAAAAAAAGCAAGGTGGCTACGGCCATAATAGGCAGGCTAAATTGAGTAACATTTTGTGTTACCAACAATGGTTGAATTAGTGCTGGAATACCCGTTATTGCAAAAGAATTAAAAATATTGGATCCTACAATATTACCTATGGCAACTGAATGTTTGGCTTTTCGAGTGGCATTTATAGTTACCACTAATTCGGGTAGCGAAGTGCCTAATGCTAAGGCGCTTAATGCAATTATATCTTCACCAATACCAAGTAATGCCGATATGTTTTGTAAGGATTCAATTAAATAAACTGCCGAAAAATATATAGCTGCTATACTTGCGCAAAATATAAGTACTTGCTTTTTAATGTTTTCCGTGTTTGTGGCTGTATGTTCCTTTTCCTCCTTATCACTATTGTTTTTAAACATACAAGTTGCTATAAAAATTACCATTAAAGCAATGGCTAATAAAGCATCAAAACGGCTAAAAACACTATCAAAACAAGCAATAATTAACCAAACTACTGATAGTATTAAAAATGGTAAAAAACGTTTTAATTCATTTAAATTAATATCAATTTTTTTAGATGCAATTGCGGTTATGCCTAATATTAACAAAATGTTTGAAGTGTTAGAGCCTACTACTGTGCTTAAAACCACTTCGCTTGAGCCTTTTAAAACTGTTGCAATTGAAGAGGCTAACTCGGGTAAGCTAGTGCCTAATGCTACCAAAGTTATACCAATAATATGTTGCGGTATTTTAAGGTAGTTTCCTATAATTAAACTTGCATCAACAAAATAATCTGACGATTTAATGAGCAGGAACAAAGACCCTAAAAAGACTAAAGACCAAAATATCATTAATAATAAAATTATTTATAGCGGTTGCAAGATATGTTTATTTTAGGAAGTACTTGTGTTAAACCAATTTTGCAGATAAAAAATTCATTAAAAACAGAAAACAATATTTTATTTAGTAAGTAATGTACAAATAATAACTTATTTTTTACCGTTACTTTGTAGCAAAAATTTGTTACATCATACCAAAGGAATAGTATTTAAGGTTACCCGTTTTAAAGAAAGTAGTGCGATTGTAAACATTTTTACCGAAAAATTTGGTGTTCAAACCTACATAATAAATGGCTTGTTTGCCAAACGTGCAAAAAACAAAATGGCCTATTTACAGCCACTCAATCTTTTAAATTTAGAGGTTTATTTTAAAGAAAACCAAAACATTAAGCGCATAAAAGAAATGCAATGGGCTTATATGTTTAGCAACACACCTTTTAATAATACAAAACGATGCGTACTACTGTTTTTAAATGAAATTTTAGTTAAAAGCGTAAAAGAAGAAATAGCAAACGAAAAATTATTTAACTACTTATATAAACAAATAGAACTGTTAGATAACTTTAAAGGTAAACACGCCGATTATATTATTTTTTTTTTAATAGAAGTAGCTGGCCTGCTTGGCTTTAAGCCTCTGCCCAATAAAACCGAAAAGCTAAATCATTTTAGTTTATCGCAAGGGCAGTTTGTTGAAAACCATATTTTAAACCAACATCAACTTACGGCAATACAGTCGTTTATATTTTACAACTGTTTAGTTGCCGCTAACAGCAAAACAAAGCTTAAACTCACAAAAGCGGAGAAAGCGGAAATGCTCAATTTATTATTAAAATACTACCAATATCACCTTGAAGGATTTGGCCAATTACGGTCGAAAAATATTTTAAATAGTGTGCTAAATAAACAATAGCAGATAAACAATAAACCATTTGTAACTTTTATATTTTATACGATTGCAGCTTACATTCGCCCTATTAGCGAACCAATATTATTATTAATAGGTTTTGATGTGAATAGATATTTCGGTTTCAAAACAAAAATTGAAAATTGTAAGTAATTGTAAAAACACAAAAAATAGTTAAGCAAACTGGTTAATCAAATAATTATTTTATCAGATTAACCTAACAAAATAGGGAAAATAGAAGAAGAATCATTTGTGTTACCTTTCTAAAACCCCCTAATAAAACACAAACCAATTGCTAATTTTGTACAATTACTTAATTACATTTGCAGCCTGTTTTTAAAATAGGTGTAAATGAACTATAAATTAACAAATCTACCCGAAAGAAGTGCGAAGCCAAGAGAAACTGGCTTAACCATGGTTATGGACAAAGGCATAAGCGTTAGAGAAGCAGAAGACTTTGTGAGTGTTAATGGGCCTTATGTAGATATTATAAAATTGGGTTTCGGTACCTCTTATGCCACACCCAATTTAAAAGAAAAGCTAAAAGTTTATAAAGCTGCAGGTATACCTTTCTATTTTGGAGGTACTTTGTTTGAAGCATTTATTTATCGTGATCAATTTGAAGATTACCTAAATTTAATTGATGAGTTTGAGTTGGAATTTGTAGAGGTTTCCGACGGATGTCTCGAAATTGAACATCAACTAAAATGCGATTATATCAATCAGCTTTCACAAAAAAGTGGTTTAAAAGTATTGTCGGAAGTAGGCTCGAAAGATGAAACCAAAATATTGGCACCCTACCAATGGATTGAGTTAATTAACAAAGAAATTGAAGCTGGCAGCTGGAAGGTAATTGCCGAAGCCCGCGAAAGTGGCAACATTGGTATTTACCGAGCAAGCGGTGAAGTAAGAATGGGTTTGGTAAACGAAGTATTACATCAAATTGACGGTGCAAAACTAATTTGGGAAGCACCTCAAAAACAACAGCAAGCTTGGTTTATAGAGTTGAGCGGTGCTAACGTAAACTTAGGTAACATTGCAGTAAACGATGTAATACCATTAGAAACCTTGCGCCTCGGCTTGCGTGGCGATACTTTTTTCAATTTTTATAAGAAGTAAAATAGTATTTAATGCCTCGAAAAGAAAATATTTTATCCGTATTTTTGAAAGGTGCAGCAATGGGTACAGCCAATGTTATACCCGGTGTTTCGGGCGGTACCATTGCATTTATTACTGGCATTTACGAGCGCCTTATTTATGCACTTAAATCTTTCAATACCACAGCAATAGGCTTTTTATTAAAAGGTAAATTTAAAAATTTTGTTCAATATACCGATCTTGGTTTTCTATCAACTTTAGGTGCTGGGGTTGCAGTAAGTATTTTAAGTTTGGCCAAACTGTTCGATTATTTGTTTGCTACTTATCCCGTTTTATTATGGGCCTTTTTTTTCGGTTTAATATTAGCATCGGTTTACTACGTAGGCAAGCAAGTAACCAAGTGGAGCGCTACTGCTATTGTTGCTTTAATAATAGGCACTATAATAGCAGTTGGTATTTCATTGCTTAACCCAGCACAAGAAAATAGCAGTTTTTGGTATGTGTTTTTATGCGGCATTGTAGCTATATGTAGTATGATTTTGCCCGGCTTAAGCGGTTCGTTTATTTTAATTATTATGGGCAACTATCGGCTAATTTTAAGAGCCATTGGTAAGTTTAATTTTAGCGTATTACTGCCGCTTGGCCTTGGTTGTGTAGTTGGCGTGGTAGCTTTTTCTAATTTGCTGTCTTATGTTTTTAAAAGATTTCCAGATGTTACTATTGCTTTATTAACGGGTTTTATTTTGGGTTCTTTAAATATTTTATGGCCGTGGAAAGAAGCAGCGGAAACCTTTATAAAACCCAATGGTGAAGAAACGATTTTAAAGTACGCAAAAGTTTTACCCAATAGTTTAGATGCACACAATATAATGGCGATTGCTTTAGTCTTTTTAGGTATCGCCTCAATTTTTATAATTGAACGCTTAGCAAAACCAATTACTTAAAATTAATGAACGAAAACCAAAAGCAGACTTTCGGGTTAATTGGTAAAGTATTGAGTTATTCTTTCTCCAAAAAATACTTTGAGCAAAAATTTTTAGAAGAAGGTTTAAGCAATTGTGTTTACGAAAATTTTGAACTCGAAGAGATAGCAGCATTTGCGCATCTAATAAAAAACACCACTAACCTGAAAGGTTTAAATGTAACCATACCTTACAAAACCAAAGTAATACCTTTTTTAGATGAGTTAGATGAAGCCGCCAAAGCAATTGGCGCAGTAAACACAATAAAGCCGATTGATGGCAAATTGTTTGGCTATAATACAGATGTTGTTGGTTTCAAAAATTCAATAAAGCCCTTGTTACAGAAGCATCATACCAAAGCATTAATTTTGGGTACAGGTGGCGCAGCCAAAGCAGTAAAATATGTTTTTGGTAAGATGGGTATCGGCTATCAATCTGTTTCAAGAAGTGAAAAAGAAGCGGTGATTACCTACAGCAATATTAATGAAGCTATTTTAAATGAATATTACATAATTATAAACACCACGCCATTAGGCACTTTTCCTGCTGTAGAAAATTGCCCTGCCTTGCCTTATAAACATTTAAACCATAAACACTTGTTATATGATTTGGTTTATAACCCTACCAAAACTACCTTCTTAAAAAAAGGAAAAGAAAAAGGCGCAACAATAAAAAATGGCTTAGAAATGTTGGAGTTACAAGCCGAGGCATCGTGGAACATTTGGAACGATTTTTCTGAAAGCTAATTGTTATTCTGCAATCACTTTACCTAAACTCAACTCCTATGTAAATCTGCTTTACCTCCAATTTTATATCAAGCGACAGAAAAACAATAGCTTGTTCCAATTCGGTAACTTCATTTTCAACCCAAGTATTGGGTTTTATTCTAAAGCGAGATAACACTTGTAAATGGTCTTGATCAATCAAAACATACTCCTTAAAAGAAGACAAGGTTCTTTAAAATGAGGGGTAATCAATTATTATATTTTATGCACATGCTTACTAAAATAAATTTAATTTTATGGGAATTAATAAAGTCGTAAGAGTGTTGTGTATTTTCAACCAAACAAGTACTTGTGAAATACATAAGAAACTGGTTAAAATATAAAAATAGGGACGAACGCTCTGTAATATGGTTGCTTATAAAAGGCTATGCTTTTTTATGTTTGCTTTGTTTTGGCTGTTTACTATTGCCTATATTTCAAAATGAACCGAACAAGGTTATCGATCATTTGTTTTTTGCGGTTTCATTGGTAAGCACAACAGGCTTAACTCCTGCAGATTTTGCCAGTTCTTACAATATATATGGCCAAGTTATTAGTTTGCTATTTATACAGCTTGGGGGCATTGGTTATATGGCGCTGGGGTCTTTTATTGTTATCAAAAGTTTCAATAGGCTACCCAATATTTCAGCAAGTTTATTGCGTTTAGAATTTAACCTACCACAACGCTATCCACTACTCGTTTTTATTTACAGCGTTTTTGCTTTTACTATTTTAATAGAAACGTTAGGTGCATTTTTTCTTTATTTTGGCTTTAAAGCAGAAGGTGTTGCACAGCCACTTTGGAGCGCCATCTTCCATAGTATTTCAGCATTTTGTACCGCAGGTTTTAGCCTCTATAGCGATTCATTAAGTGCTTGTGCCAATAACGGATTAATTACATCCACCATTTTAATTTTATCTCTACTCGGTTCTATAGGTTTTATTGTATTTTCCGATTTTTGGATGAAGTTAAGAGGCAAAAGAAAATTTGTTACCCTTACTTCTAAAATTATAATAATTAGCACTTTTACTATAATTGCTATTGGCGCTTTATTTGTTTTTATTTCTGATGCTACTTTATTGCAACAAGGTTTCTACGGTTTTGGAATCGCTATTTTTCAAACCGTATCGGCACACACCACGGTTGGTTTTAATAATTGTGATATTGGCAGTTTAAGTACGGCAGCAATTTTTACTTTAACTTTGTTAATGATAATTGGTGCTTCTCCATCTGGCACCGGTGGCGGTATTAAAACCACTTCTTTAACTGCTATTTTTGCGGTATTAAAATCCATCTTAAAAAAACAACAATACATTACTTTTTTAAAGAAAGAGATACCGGCTTCTAACATTTTTTTAGCAGTAGCCTCTGCTATATTTTACTTGCTAATATTTATTGCAGGTACTTGGTTGTTGCTACTAATTGAAGGCGACAAATTGCCTTCGCATTACATTATATTTGAAGCCTCTTCTGCTTTAAGTACGGTCGGTATCTCCGCAGGTATTACTGCCGAGTTAAGTAATATGGGTAAATTAGTTATAGCTGGTTTAATGTTTTTAGGTAGGATAGGGGTTTTAAGTTTTGGCCTCGCCTTATTAAAACGAGCACCTTTATTAAGAGAAACACCTAAGGCAGAAGATATTGCAATATAAATTTATGATATTAATACTGTTTAGGGTGTTAGGGCGTTAGGGTGTTAGGGTGTTTATTCGAACATCTTCCATTCTGCTTGGCTGCTGGTAATTTACCTGCTACTGCAAATATTAGCTATACTTTAAATAGTAATAACTCTTGTGGGGCAGTAGTTCAAAAAACGGAGCGTAATAGAGAGCTTGTTTTTTCTAATACAAAATATCAGTTAGAATCATCAACGGTTTTTAAAACAGAAAGTAATACCAACAAACAATCAAACAATAATTGTATAAATATAGATGGAAGCCCCAACGAATGGAATGCAATGAATACCTATGGTTATGCAAGAGCTGGCAGTTTAACCCACGTTAAAGTGGCCGACAATAGCACAGAAATTTTATTTTACATAGAAGGCGGATTGGATGTAAATAATCAAATATATATCAACTCCGATGTGAACCATACAACTTTAAATCGCTACAGCGAAAGCCAATGGCAGAACAGGCCACAAGCTACTCACCATCTTCTAATAATTTAAGTTTGTTTTTTCATCAGTACGGTATTAATTTCCATCAAGCTTATCAAACGTTGCAATCTTTTGCCAACCTTAGCAACAGCACCACTAATGAAATTTACAAAGCTGGGCAGTTGATTCAATTAGAAAACGGTTTTAGTTCGCCACCGTTAACTAATTTTAGTGCTTATATTGAAAATTGTGAGTAAGGGTTTGAAAAGAGGAATAAATATTTTGTAATCGCCTGTTTTAAATTTATCTTTATGGTAAGAAATAATGAAAAAAGAAATATTTAAATTGAGGCCAACAATTGATTTTATTGAGTTGGTAAAACTTTTAAAATTAATGAACATTGCCCAAAGTGGCGGACAAGCAAAACTAATGGTAGAAGATGGTTTGGTGAAAGTGAATGACGTAAAAGAATTTAGAAAAGGAAACAAATTGCGAGTAGGAGATATAGTAGAGTTAGCAGAGGTGCAAATAACAATTCAAAAAGAGTGAACGCATAATTTT
>Ga0209093_1000045_pt1 | contig 69647 bp, 63 predicted proteins | sample SidtaG_4_FD_187450 | JGI IMG/M metagenome (GOLD analysis project Ga0209093, IMG submission 187450) | Marine algal microbial communities from Sidmouth, United Kingdom - Sidmouth_Male1 metaG (SPAdes) (version 2) | ecosystem: Host-associated > Algae > Red algae > Unclassified | place: Sidmouth...
TTTAAAAATGCTTGTGGAGGTGAAGCGACGGGGATAGTTCAACTTTCGTTGTTCGATCTAGTTGGCAACCAGCGAAGCAAGAATCTCCCGTTAAATTGCGCCAGCAATTAACGGTGAGAGTGTCAAGGAGATGAAGATAACGACACTCTAAATGGAGGTGAAGGAAATGATTTTCTAGATGGAGGTAAAGGAGACGATTATCTTTACGGCAATTTAACACTATTAGATCTGGGTAATAATACCCTTCAGGGAGGTACAGGTAATGACTTTTTGGTAGGAAGTGCTGGGAATGATCAACTTTATGGAAATGAAGGAGATGACACTTTAAAAGGTGGTTCTGGGAATGATTATTTAGAAGCTGGTTCTGGGAATGATCAACTTTATGGGAATGAAGGAGATGACACTTTAATCGGGGGGTCAGGTGAAGATATAATTGATGGTGGAGAAGGAATTGATGTTGTTAGCTACGAAACGGCTGAAAATTCATCCAACATCGGCATATCTATCGCCCTAGATGGAAGATACGTTGGTAACTTTGATGGTGTTGATAGTCTAGATCAGATTCAAAATGTTGAAGATGCTATTGGCTCTCAGTATGGCGACATAATTTTAGGGAGCGATCTTGGTAATACGATTGATGGAGCCAATGGTAATGACAGCCTTGAAGGTCTTGGAGGTGATGACTTACTAGAAGGTAACGCTGGCAAAGATACTTTATCAGGTGGGCTTGGAAGTGACGATCTTATAGGTGGGTTAGGTAACGATCACTACCTGGAAAAGTCTGCCTTAGAAGCGAAGGGAACTACTATCTATGATGATGGCGGTGAGGATGACTCCTTGTTAATTGAGGAGATAGAAAATCTTGAGTTTGTTCGGGATGATTCTTTCTTAGTCATAGATATTAACTCTAATGGAATATATGACTTCGACCACGATTTAAGAATTTTTGATTTCTTCCAAGACCAAACTAATCAACCAAGAGTCGGTTTTATTGAAAATATTAATGATTTACAAGGAGTTGATATTCTTGATAATTTTGTTTAGGAGAGCGAAATACAGCGATTTGCAGATTTATGAGGGATAGTGACAGCGGTGAGCAACTCTATTTTCAAACTTTTGCAAAGTCTCACAATTATAGCAGAACTTTTATTGTGTCTTTTAATAATTTGACAATAAAAAGACACAACTTTATCTTTTTATTACATTATTAAGACATTTGTATTTTAACAGAATATTTGGATGCAAGAATAAATGAATTCAAAATCTTTTTTTATTTAGTATTTTTAATTTATTATGAAACGAAAACAGCTATTTTCTACCGTTTTAGTATCTTTGGGAGCTTTGAGCTTAAATTTAATAACTTCAATTAACCCAGCAGAAGCATCTGCAACAGCAGCTTTAGCTGAGTTTTTGTATCAAGAAGGCGTGTTCGACTTCGCTTTTCATTCTGGACCTAATCAGTGTCGTAGTTTATCACGTTATAATTCGGCAGTTAACCATATCAATAATGCTAAAACAGAAGCTGGTGCTGTTGCTTCACGGGAGTTTATTAATGAAAGTTCTATGCAAAGGAATTGTGTTAATTCCATTTATAGAGGAAAATTAGATACTTTAGAGCATCGTTTGGGGCAAGCAATAGATGAATATCAAAACCCAGAAGTAATAGTTAAACGTGGCGAGGCAAGTAATTTAGTTTTTTTCAAAACCAGAAGAGAGCATTTTATTAATGCTCATGATAGTGCTGGTAATGTTAGCGCACAACCTACGGGTAACACTGTTGATGTAGATGTAAGTGATGAAATATTCCGGTTAATTGATATCAACGGTGGTTCATTAAATAATGGTGACCAAATTTGTCTTAAAACCAGAAGAGAGCATTTTATTAATGCTCATGATAGTGCTGGTAATGTTAGCGCACAACCTACGGGTAATTGTACAGATATAAATGTTAGTGACGAAGCTTTTACTATTTACAAAGTTAATGGCTCTGGAACTATAAATAGTGGAGATAAGGTTTACCTAAAAACCAGAAGAGATCATTTTGTTAATGCTTATGACAGCATTGGCAATGTTAGCGCACAACCTACAGGTAACACTACTGATGTAAATTTAAGTGATGAAATTTTTACTATTCATTATACCGATCCTAATACAGATCCTAATACAATAACTCCTATTACACTTCCTACTTCATCAACTAAGGGAGCTTCAACTTGGACGATTGATGCGCGGGGCGGAGTATCTGGATCTATCACATACACAGTTGGTTCTGGATCTGGCTCCAAGAAATATTCGAGTGGAGTCGTCGTTGAATTTCTAGACGGTTCAACATATTACGCAGATACAACTAAGACAGTTGGTCGTCCTTCCTTCGGTACTAGAAAAGGTACTCATACTGTTAATGCACCTTCAATTCCTTTAAATCAAGTTAATCAAATTAGGCGCGTCTTTGTGAACTATCAGGTCGATAGAGGAATTGATACCATTCGTGAATGGAAAGACCTTGTAGTTAATACTCTTGTGGAAGCAGATGCTGATTATCAAAGGCTCAAGGAACTTGGTCTAGTTAAAGATGCTGCTACTGCTGCTGGTTCTTAAGGAAGGTAGAGATTGATCGCCTTATTTAAGTAAAGACAACGGTACAAACTGAGTTATCAACGACCGAATTGAGTAAGTAACCTTTGACACTTTAATTAAGAGAACAAAATGAACATAAAGAAACTAACAATTACAACAGTGACAGCTCTGGCTATCGGCATTGGAGCTACATCTCCAACCAAAGCAGAGCTAACACTAACTGGGATAGCTATTGATATTGCTGTAACAGCTGCTGAAATGTATTGGACTGATGTCGGACAATACATACAAGCGTGTAATAGTGCATCTAGAGCTAGGGAAGGACAACGGGTAATAAGAGAAGCTGGTGAAGCCTTGGGAGAGCAGGATAGACTTAATAAGTCAAGAAGACTAGCTGAGTGGAAAAATGCCAGCTCAATGAATAAGGGATGCTTTTACGCTCTAGCGAGTCCACAACTTCAACGCGATGTAGCTAGATTAGAGAGCGCACTTAGAGAAGAGCTTCCTGAAGGATACTATATAGACAACATTGGAAATATATATTACTACAACGGCAACGGACGTAGATGTCATATCCCACATGGGGTAATGTATGCTCAAATGGGCTCACCTTCTTATAAAAATGATGACAGAATACATAACTACACTCTTGATGGACATTGTGCAGCTCCAGAAGGGTACTTTAATGTAGGAGAGGATATATATTACTCTAACGGTACTGGAGATTACTGTCATATGACTTGGCTACCACCTTCTTGGGTAGAATATCCGTTTAAGCCTGAAAACATGACATATAGTGGAGACTGTTCGGGTTAATAATAATCTTTCAATAACCTCAGCACTTCCTGTGGAGTAGCAACAATCAACTTCTTTAAATATTTTTGTGGAGCCGACGCGAGCCAATCTTTCATGCCTGTACTGTAGAAGAGTAATCTAATCTTATAGGGCGATCGCATTCTTCTGGTATTTCTCAAACTACTATTAACTAAACATTGATGCAGCAAATCCGTATAAAAATACTTCCTGGAATAGGTGCAGGTGAAGGTAAAAGAGAAACAGTCTGGCTTGATGAATTCATTATGCAGCATTCACCAGGGTTAAGTATGTACGTTAGTTTAGCAAAGCAGTTTCCACCATTCCATATTTTGAATGAGGAGCTAATGTCTGGTGGTAGTGACTTGGGAATGAGTGGCGGTTGTTTTTGGCAACCATTTTCACTTTCAGAAAGTGAGTATCGAGAACTAGCAGATGAAATGCTAACTTCACCTCTATATGACTTGGAGTACGACCAGAACCTAAAAGATAGAAAAACCCTCAAGAAATGGTGTAGCAGCGTATTATCACATCACAACCCCAGAAGAAAGAGTAACTAGTCCAGGAGAGAAGAAAAATCATCCCCATCAATATGCTTATTATCCCAGTAACTGCAAATTTAGAATGAATGATGTTATTAGCGTCGGTGGAGAAATCGAGCGGGTAAAAGTATCTTTACGCTTTTCAGGCGACGATCTAGACCCAGATTTTATCTCTAACCTACTTGGCTGCCAACCCACAAAGAGTTACCGCAAAGGGGATATTTTATCTAGCAAACGTTCCTCTCGTGTGGCTCATACTGGATTCTGGAGTCTTTGCGATGTAGAAGAAGATACAAACACTTTAGAAATGAAAGTGAGACGCTTACTCAACCGCGTTTCTGATCACTCTGCTGCTTGGAATTCATTAAGCAGTTTTCAGGGCAACGTTCTTTGCGGTGTTTTTATCAAAGATTGGAATCGAGGCTTTTCACTATCTTCTGAATTGATGCAAAATCTTGTTGAGCGAAAATTGACCATAGATTTTGACATCTACTGTAATAGTTTTTTAGAAGACGATGATGAATAGATTTTGAAGTTTGTTTCAAAGAGAAAAATAGAACAGATTTTTATAGCAAATTTTAAGACGGCTAAAAACCATAGCTTGATTATGATTTAGAGTATTGTCAATGTTATTATGGAAGCTACAGTCATATTGCTTAAGTTCATGTTGGCACTAGTTTTATTAATGGTCATATTTGTAGCTTTACTTTTTACCAGTACTCAAAGCAAGACCAAGACAACTGCAAGATCTAGAAAAAGAAATAGCAGTACGAACACTGGATATTATAGCTTCCATGATGGTAGTTACAGCAGTCATGACACTGGAAACAGTAGCGATGGATGTGGAGATTATTCAGGTGGTGCTGATTGCGGTAGTGGCGATGCTGGTGGTTGCGATGGTGGATTTTAAGAATAAATGAGGGCGACCGCCTTAATATTGGCTACTATTATTAACTCAGTATTATCGCGATCGCAATTGCAATAATCATATACTACATTTATGTTGGCTTTTAGATTGTTTTGCTACAAATATCAAAGGTTTTATTTAATGCAACAAAAAATAATATTATTAATTTTATTGTTGTTTGTGTATTTTATTAAATTAACTTTAAAAATTAATTACGTTTGACTTATACAGTTACACAATTGAGTTCACGCGATGATATTCTACTCATATAATCAATTCAATATGATTGAAAAATATCTGATTTAAATCATTAAAATTAAGTGGTAAAGGGATAACTAATATGATGAATTTATGTTTTAGTCAATTTAGCCTATTTACAGTAATTGGAGGAGCGATTGTAATAATCTTTGGTACTTTGTCTTTTCTTCGGCTCAAAGTAAGGACGACATAGAGTGTGCTAGATTTCTAATGGAAGATAACAAAACATATGAAATAGAAACAGAATTTGTAAGTAATAGTATGTCTCCTGATACTGATTGGCTTGGCGACACTTATTACACTTTACCGCCTGAAGTTACACAGGAAATGGTTGAAGAACAAAATGATGTAGACCTTTCAGATGTTGCAGGTGAAGACGGTAGGTATGTAGTTGGAGGAAAACAGACTAATAGCCTGAGAGTTTCTATTGGTTATACTCGTGAGGAAGCTCTAGATGAATGTCAAAAACGATAAGTTTACAAGACTATTCTTTACCCATAACTTCTAAAACTTTTTCCTAGAATAGTTTTCAGTTTCTGGAATTTGGTTTGGTTTTGCGATTCGCCCTCTCTTTTTAGCGCTCTCGAAAAAATTTGTTCTTCATGACCTCTATCTTGGGGTAGAAGCCACAATAAATATAGATAAAACAGCTCTAATTTTTTGCTTTAATTAATAATTGGCTATAGTTGCTATCTTTTTAATCGCTTCAGAAATAGTATTTGCGGATTCATAATGACTAATCCATTTCTTTATATCCCAATATATGGGCATATTCTCATCTAAATGCCAGACTCTTCCGATTCTTCGATAGTTAGCATCGCAAATGATGGCACTTTTCATATATCTACTTTCTAGCTTTGCGCTAACCTGATGCTCCATCGCGATCGCCTGAACGGTATCAAACCATGCCTCAGTTTCAATAATAGTGAGTTTTTTCCAGATATCGCTTTCTGTCTTGTCTAATGCAGCAAGATCGATTGTTCTTTGAACTTTGCCTGTTATCATAGTCCTATACAAAATGTAGCCAGACCATCGAGATTCAAGAGCGACCAAACTACTGAAATCTCGATGTTTCTGTGTTTATAGGACTTATAGTACGGCGATAGGACAAAGCTTGTAGACCCGTTATTTATAACGATTTGAGATCGAAAAACACGGATCTATGATTAGGGTTTATGTGTCCAGGTTCAATCAAATAAAGTATTTATATCAATTCGACCTTCTTCAGAGAAATCACCATACACACTAAGACTTAAACTTGCCCTGGTAACAGCCGTATAGAGCATCTTCTGCTTGGTATTAGACTGATAAATATTATTGACATCTACAAATACTCGCTTCATAGTCGAACCCTGGCTTTTATGTACCGTCAAAGCATAGGCATAGACAATATTATCGAAAGCTTTCCTAGTGTTATCTATTTCTTTAGTTAGTCTAGTCTTAGCTTCATAATCCCTGGTTTGTTTGAGCTTGTCCTGCATCTGCTTAATATTCTTCTCATTGGCAACAGCCGAATCATGCTCTAATATTTTCAATGCGATCGGGGCATTCTCTTCAATATCTATTGGTTCAGCTAGTACAGACCAATACTTATAGCCAGTATCATCATCAGTTAGTAAAACTCCAGGCTCAATTACCAAAAACTCTTGACTGTTTACTGCTATCTGTTGGTAATTGCTATTACTCCCTTTCCTGTATATAGGTGCTCTGGCAATCAATAGGTCATTAGGCAAATAAGGATTCTCTTGACTTAACTCTGTGCCATAAATAGCATCCCTAACATAAGAGCTTAATTCCTGACAGCGTTTGTTAGTGTAAGCCAGAAATCTGACTGAGTTTCTGTCTGCTGCAAATGCTGGATCTTTGAAATATCGTTCGGCGGCTTTTTTCCAAGAGATTTCATTTATGTGTCTAACAATAGTCCCATCCTCCGATGATTCAAAAGGATAGGGGAACATTTGATAAGTATCATGACTGCGGATTTCCTCTGCTACAACAGCAAGTTTGCCATCGTATCTAACTACATCGAATAATTTAATTTCCGAAATTGGTAAGTTAGACACACTTGGCATTGATTCAAAGACTGGCGGTAACTGAAAAGGATCGCCACAAAACAAGACCTTGATATTTCTATCTCGAACAGCTTCAATAATATTTTGTAGTGTTTTCTTATCGATCATTGAATACTCATCAATAATTACCAGGTCATATTTGCAGATTGCGATCGCGCCAAAGCCTGCCTTTAAGTAGTCATTGCCAGTGTGAATATTAATATCGAGATAAAGACCAAGTATCTTAGCTAGGGTATAAAATGCAAAATATTGACTAGCATCAGTCTCTAAAGCTTTATTTGCCATCAAACGAATATTCTTCAAGGCTTTATTAGTCGGGGAAGCAACAGCTACCTTGAGATTAGAATGCTCATTTTTTAGGTAGAGCAACATCTGTGATAAAAGTGTCGATTTTCCCGTACCCGCAGCACCAGAGAATCTTAAGTACTGGTCATGGTTTGAAATAACGAAATCCTCGATAGCTTTAAAAGCTGCTTCTTGCTGTGGGGTCAGCTTAATACTGTGTTTGGACATTTGTTTGTAATGCTCTTTAGTTAATGTGTTGGTTGAGATAGAGCTATACAGATAAAATGTCTGTTACTGATTTGGTTACTTACTGATTTGGTACTTGTAATGTAGCTACCAGTTAAATAAGATTTTTCAACAGGTGTTCGATAGTCGGAACAGTCCAACCATTACCGATACCAAAAGATCTAGGACCATCTGCCATGCCTCTGACTCTGGTATAGTTATCGGGTAATCCTTGCAGCCTTTCTTTCTCTAAGACAGTTAAGGATCTAAAGCGATCGCCAATTTGAAAGATAGTGCTATTACCTGTAGTCATAGTTGGGGCTTTGCCATGAATGCTATAGACCCTTCTCTCGGTTCTAAAATCGTTCAGGTTTGAATATTCTGAACTGTTTATATTAATTTCGAGACCTTCAGATAGCAGCCCTCCGATACCTTTTATCTTGTCAGAGCGATCGTCAAAATTAGAGCGATCGACAACAGGTACGAAGGTACCATCGAGAAAACCGTAATCTACAGTATCGTCCAGTATATCTTTGACAGATAATTTAGAGATATGAATCGGTACTTCTATATCTAGATTTGTCCAATACAGCCTTTCTCTGCTTTGTGCGGAAAAATCAGAGCTATTGAGTTCATATGGTCTTAACTGCAAAGTCTTGGAAATTAACCTTTTGTACTTGGCAGGCATGACCACGTTTTCTAAGAGAAAATACTTTGGCTGTAGCTCGAATAATAATCTAACGAACTCCCAAAATAAGTAAGACTGTGCTCGATTTGGAAACTTATGCTTATTCTCCTTGAGATATAAATAATTTTCTAAACTGTCAATGCCATAAAATCCGTTTTGTTTTCCTGCTCGGCTTAAATCGGTACAGGGAAAGCCTGCAAGTATTAAGTCAATCTTAGGTAAGTCTGCTGCCTTGACATTAGTAACGCTTCCTATATGTTCGATATCGGGAAAGTTTTTGCTGGCAATCTTAATAGAGTTAGTATTTATTTCGCTGGAAAAGTAGTTATCAGGGGTAATCCCTAATTTGTTTAACGCTACCCTTCCGCATTCAATCCCACCAAAAAGTGAGAGTACATTAATGGTCATAACGTAATCTGGTTATAGTGTTTAAATTTTGGAAATTTTTGTAAATAAGTTAAAAGAAAATGATGTAGTGCTGTTGGAAAAAGTATTTCTGCTACATCATTCTCTATGCGAACTTATTTTTATACGCCTACACTGACTGTCTGTGGCTTAGATTTCACAGTTTTAGTGCTTAAGCTTGACATCACTGGACTGTTTTTATAGTCCAAACCTAATTTAGATTTATTGATAGCCCCATTGACCATTGGTTTTGACGCTTCGTCTAAATTTACCTTAATGCGCTCCATCCCTTTTACTGTATTAGAATCGAGATCTGGATTTTTTTCAATCTTACTGTAAACTTTTTCAGCATATTCAACAGTACAACTGTTTAACACTTGAGCTGTTTCTACATATTCGTCTTTGAGATCGTCAATAACAGATATTGCGAGCCCCTTCATATAAGCTTTTAGAGCTTTTTCCCTCTCTTTTTCGCGATATAACTCAGCACGAGCTTTTTCTATATCTGAATAATACCGAGCGAGTTCTTGAGATTTTTCTTCGCCTAAAGCTTCTATTAGTTCTTGTGCTTTCTTGTTAATTTTGCTTTGTTTTTCTCTTTTTAATAGTTTAATTTTTTCCCGCTTTTCTTTAGCTTTAGCATTAATTTTCTCTAGCTCTTCTTGCTCAGGATCGATTCTTTTATTATCTATATCTAATGATTTTGCCAAGTCTTTAGCTTGATTGAATATGTCAATTTTATTGCTGTCAACCATGGCATTAACTAGTTTTTCCCTATGTATTTTTAGTTTCTTTTTGTCAGTACTAGCATCATCAGGCGGTAAAAATTTACAGTCAGGATTGCAAGCTTTTAGCAATGGATTTACATATTCAATAGGTAGTTTACTTACAACTTGCTTTACTACTGCCTGGTCTAGTTTAGTCACTGTCATAGTCATAGTTACTAATTTGATTATTAAGTTTTCAAAGTACGCAATAGACTTTTAGACACAGTAAATTGGTAAGATAGCATGTATCTAAATCAATCTATAAATAATGGAATAGAGCTAGTAAAACAGATATTTGTTAGTGAAAAGAGCGCTCTGTGTTTTTTTTTTTTTTGATTACTTTTATAGAATAAGCTATTGTCTTATGAAGAGAAGCGAAATGCCACCAGGGAAAATTGACTAAAAATATTTCGCTAATTGTTTAATTTAAAAGCTTACTGTGTATAGGATGCAGAATTAATCGAACGCTAATTTAGGGGTTGTTTGTGGTTTAACAGTGACCTAGCATAAAAGCGTAAAACAGCTTGTATTGCAGACTGTATCGAGGTTTTAGCCGTCGAAGTTTCTCAAAAATAGTGGTGTCTTAAAATTTAGTCAAGGTCAGAATAAGGTTAATGATTAGGAGTTAGCCATTAATTAGAAACTAGCAATTATCATCTTCATTATTTGCCGTATATAAATCGATATTGAATTCCGCATCAGCTAATTCTGCTGCTTTTTCTATAGCTTTGACAGCTTGCATTAATTGGGTTCGGATTTTTAATAGGCGTTTTCTTCTTTCTATGCCTAGTTTTCCCTGAACATATTTCTCATCACCAACTTTACCCAGATGAATAGATTTACATTTAGGATTGGCTTTTTTCTCTGGTTTAAATTGAGCCGTTGTTGATTGCAGTTTGTAATAATCGTAAGTCTTTGGCTGTTGCCCTTTACCTGAATTATATTTGGGGTTACAAGTTTTCATTTTTACTCCTTCTGGAGCAATATAACCTCGCTCAAACGTTCTCAACTTTGACTCTAGCTGTTTTAGTGATTTTTGGGCTTCTTCTATTTGCTCGCTTACGCCTAAACTCTCAGGTGATTGATGGTTGCCATGTTCTCTTAAAAGGATTACCGAACGTTCGTGTTTTTCTATTGCTTTTAAAAGTAATGATCTCTGTTCATAACTTCCTCTATAGCGCTCAATGCCCTTGTATTTTGAAGCACGACCGTCTTTCGAGTCTTCAGCAATTTCATCGATATATTCTTCACAAAGATCTCGATCAGTAGAAACTTTGATGAGCGTCTTAACTACTCTTTTGCAATCTCTGTAATATTTACAATCTTTAGTAAACTTATATACCCCCCAAGGATAACGGTCGCATGTGAAGCCATAAGGACATTTTCTATCGGGATAACGCTTTTTGTCGTAATTACGTGCTTCCATAGTGCTAGCCATTGATAATGATTCGCGCACTATTTTAGCTTTGTAGATTGATATGTTCTCGTTTGAAGTAGCATCAGATCAAAATGGAGCTTTCTTTCTTATGAGCTTTCAATAGTTGTATCCATCACTGTCAGTATACTTACATCTTTTTGGACAATGATTTTATTCTGGTGATGTCGAAAAACAGGCTTACAATTTCAACTTCCTAGTTATGAGCAGGTTTCCTAGTTATGAGCAGCTTTTGTTATTGAACCAATAGTTAGCCACAGAAAGTGTGAGTCAATTCCAAAAAGTTGCTAGCGAGTTGTCCATATACTCAGGTAAAAGTTGCTAGCGAGATTTATAGAAGTAAGAAATCACAAAAACCAATATCTTTGAAAAGGTGAGATATCAGAAAAAGTTGCTAGCGAGATTCTACCATCCAATGTCGCTAGCAACTTTTTGAGCCTATATTGAGATAGATTTCCTAGTTTTGGGGCGGGTTTTGCTGACCCATCTTGTAATGGATGATTTATAAGATGTTAATAATATTTTTTTTTAAGAAACTCTATTATTTTGTTTCTCTTATATATTTAGAATCGAAAAGCTGCTCATAACTAGGAAACCTACCCCATAACTAGGAAACCTGCCCCATAACCAGGAAAGTTACTCACAAAAAAAAGCCCGCGATTTGCGAGCCTGATAATCTGTTGATGTAAAATTCTTTAGCTTCGACAATACTTGTCTCTATCCTCAAAAGCCTCTTTCAATTTAAAGATTCTTTTTCTTTTACCTGCTACATTTCTTTTTACATATCTATATTCCAATTCTTCTCTGAGAAATGAACCCAGTATTCTTTTATTGATGTAGATGTCAGGTTTAATCTCCCGCATCTTGGTAATTAACTCACTTAAGGTAAACGCAGATAATCTACTGACTAGGATAATATTTGCAGCACAGGTAATCATCTCTACAATAGCTTCTCTTTTGTCTTTACTAAGGACTCCGCTTTTTAAAGTTTTAGGTACTAGAGGACCATTAGCAAATTTAGTTAATGCTTCAGTTTGAGATTCTCTGAACAGCTTTTCGGATTCTGGATGTTCCCTGGTTAATTCTTTCAGGTATTCATTTGCAAAATATCCAACAGAATCTTCATTAAAGAATGCTTGATACTTTGGCTTATTAAATAATGAAGTTAGATAGTATTTTTCATCATAGATAGAATTAGGTGCAAAAGTAGCGGTTATTTTTGCAGCATTATCATTCTCGACAGCAAGATTACTTGTTATAATAGTCATATATAAATCAATAGATATCCGACGCAAATTCTCTACTTTTTGCGTCTATTTTTTTAAGATGTAAGCTGTTAATATTTTCGATGCTAACATTTAATATGTATCTATTATAATGCGATGCAGTGTTAAGATTGCAGCCTGTATTATTTATGTTAATGACAGATTTGATTATTGAAAGTGCTTCATCTAACATAATGTTCTGCAATAGAGTAAATGTGGCTATACTATTGCCTTCTTTTGCCCTATGCTCTTTTTTATAAATAGCATTTATCTAAATTAGAACAAAAAAATATCGCCAATCCTACAAAAAAATGGCGACAATATTTACTTTAAAACTGTCAATTTACATTTTGTCTAACAGATTAGCTATTTACAGAGAGAGAGAGAGTAATAAGATCTTTCTCTAATCTATTGATATGAATGTAACCAAGAAACCATTTTAGGTATAGCCCGTGAGTTTGGAGTTACCAAAGGTACTGTACGAGATGTTGTCAACAGAAAGACTTATAAATATTTGCTCTAGAATTCAGAGCGCAAAAGGGATGTTGGTCACTTTGGCAAATCACAACGGCATATCTTATCAAATGCTTACCAACGACTCAACTGAATTAGTCGCCAGAATACTCTCACTACAATCATAGTTCGGTTGTCCGTATAAATTTACCGTGGACGGTCAGAAATACCTAAGTAATACTGTATGAGTACGCAGATGGATTTCAAACCTATTGGAAGCACACTAAAACGCTTAAGTAAAGATTACTAGGGTACTTGAACCATAACAACAAATATAAATTGAAATCCACTCTGCATTTTAGAAATATTCTTCTTGCTTCTAGTGTCATAGAAACGGGTCGAAAATATGTACCAATTCTTACAGTAATTAAATATTTTACAAAAACAATACCTATTTTTAGATTAAGAATATAAATGAGCAAGACAATCAACACCGAAGAAATTATCGGTAATGTTTACGGTAATTGGAAAGTTCTAGAATATGCAGGTAAAATCGAAAAACTTCATCAATATAAATGTTTAAATACGAATACTGGCAAAACATCAATACGCAATAAATACAGCCTACAAAACTCTGCTCAAAACAAAAATATAAAGCCTGTAGATCTTACTGGCAAAATATTTGGCGACTTAAAAATAATCAGTAAATTAGATAAACGCAAAAAACACCAATATTGGCTGGCTAGATGCGTCAAAACGGGCATTGAAAAAGAAATAAGTCATGCAAATTTAATTAACGGTAATGGGATAACCAATATCAAAAAGCCAACAGAAGATAAAGTAAATGATGTAATAGGACAATGGAAAATCTTAGAAGTTTTAAAATCAAAAGGGCAGGATACAAAACTTAGAGTATTAAATTTACAAACAGGAGAGGTTAGAAACCGCACCTTATCCTCGATCGATCATTGTTTTCAACCCGATGATATTGATGAATGGATTAAAAAGATGGCAAACTTACCTTAGAAGAATTAGAACATGACGAAATAGCTTTTTTATCTCAGTGGAAGTCTTATCTTGATGTGAAAACAGATGCATATAGTGTTTTAGTAGGTGGTGCTATTTTTTCACGTTATTACTTACTGTGGCGAGCCAAATATAAGATACACGTACCTAATGGATACGAAATAAACCACATCAATGCCACTAGAACAGACGACAGGGTTGATAATCTAAGACTGTTGACTAGAAGACAAAATATATTGACACGGGTAAAACGTAAGCACCAAACTACTAGTAAATTCAAAAACGTTTGTTGGGTACCTAAGCGTAGCCGATGGCGGGCTTATTTTGCCGTCGATGGAAAGCAAGTTTTCAATAGATATTTCCGAGAGGAAGAAGAGGCTGCTACGGCTTACAATGATTTTGTCTTGGATAATCTTGAAACAGATTTTAAGTTTGAGCATAATGTTATAGGCAATAATCCCAAAAGACTCATTCCCAGACTTAATTACATTGTCGGATACCATTATCCAAGTGATATTATTTATCAGTTAGCAAATTGAGAGCGTAATTTTTATTTGAGAGCTAATTTACAAGCTTACCAAAATACCATAATTAACTACTTGTATTAACCTTGCCTGTTATTAATGCAAGCAATCAACAGGTCTTATATTAAGCAGTTTGAGGTGTCACAGGAGACTCGATAAAAAGTATACTATATATTGATGTTAGTGTGACAGCTAGGGCGTATACCCCGCAAAAACTAGAGGCACTTTCCGAGTTATTTTTTGAACGGTAAAATTCCGCGCGAATTCAGCTATCTCACGCTCACCAGTGTACAGAAATGGGAGGGGTCATAACTCCCTCCCGACATATCAAATTAAAGTCTTGATTTAATAGCGATATAGAATAGGCAGCGAGTTGATGTAATCGTGTAGCTGTTGCATGGTCTTAATTAACTGAGTCTTTTCTTCATCAGTATCAGCGTAATAGCTTATATACTGACTTCTAAGTATTTCCTTATCTTCGGCACTTAACTCAGACGGGTCTTTTGTCGCAAGCTCGATAAACCGCGCCAACTGTTGTTTTGTGCGATGGATAATAAAATACAGGTCACGGTAAAGGTCAGATAGATTTAAAGTCCTCGACATATCAGCCATTGATAGATATGGCTTTAAATGCTTACTATCAGGGTGTTTTATATGTTCCTTTAACCTTTGGTATATAACCTCATCCGTTCTAAAAGAAACTTGAGGATTATCTTTCGACCTGCGAGTACTACCAGAGCTTTCATAATCTGTCTCTTGTATATTCACCAGGGCGATAACCTCTTTGATACTTTTAGGCTCGTCGTAATCAATAGTTTCGCGAGTAGCTAGCTGCTTTTCTATTGAGTCGATAATTTCTTGTTCTTTATCTAACTTGGTCTGAGCTTCCGCTATTGCTTGATTATCTTCACTATTCTCTAGTTTAGCCATTTTCTTTTGAGCCGCTTTAAATCGAGCCTTGGCATTTGTCAGGTCTTTCTTTAGTTTGTTTGACATAGTTATTAGTTCCTTACTTGTTTTTTTCTTTTGCAGTAAGGAACTGAAATCTAAATCAAGCAGATATTTTTACATGGGAGGCAAATCAATGTTGTTTCTAGCTGCTAAATAGTTATTCAAAATCATGTCAGGGCTTGTACCTGCTAGCCTTGCAATAGTTGCCACATCTATTCCTGCTCTTACAAGGCGTGTAATTCCTGAATGTCTCAAACTATAAAATTTTAGGTACTTATGAATTTTGCCATCGGCTACAATCTTACTAACTACAGGTTTCCATAAGTCACGCCCCCAACTTCTTTGGTCCATGTAGCTTTTAGTTCGTGGTGTTGGAAACAACAGATTATTTTCATTGGGTTTATGAGGTATAGATTTTAGAAATTCTGTTAATTCTTGATTGCATTTGAATACTCGTATTTCATGAGTCTTACTATCCTTCAGGATGCCTCTAGAATATGCTTTAGAGAAAGTTATGAACGTGCCATTGCTTCTGCTTCTAATATCCGACCAAGTTAAGGCAATTGCATCTTCAGGGCGACAAAAGGTTAGAGCTACAAATTTAATGTAGTGGTAGTAATAAGAATGAGGTACTCTGGCATACTTACTCATGTACTCATCAGATTTAAAAGCTTCGAGTATTATCTTTATCTCGTCTGATTCGTAGCACTCTATTTTTGGTCTAGCTCGTTTTGGTAGTTTTAATCCGACAAACGGGTTTTTCTGAATTTGGTCTCGTTTCAAAGATAGATAGCAAGCAGCCTTTAGATTAGCAAAAGCTCTCTCTATAGTGCCTACTGAATAAATAGTTAATAGCTCCGATAACAGTAAATCGGTTTTGTCTAGTTGCAGTGCTCTCTTAGAAACCTTATCTAGACAATTATCGGTTTGCTTCCATGAAGCTTTTTGTGTTGTCAGTTCCGTTATGTTTCTATTAGTCTCTTTGTACTGCTCCCATAGGTCTTTCAAGTTATTTTTCTGTTTTTGCTTTTGGGGGGCTATCGCGAGATTCTTAGCAAGCTCTGGTTTATATCTGATGTAGTCAAAATCAAAGCAATCATTTTCAATATCTGTGTTTATTTGACGTGCCTTTTTTATAGCGTGGTTGTAAGCCTCGTCGGATTCATTAGGTAGCCTTATTTCATGCCTCTGACCTTTTGGGTGCGTAAATCTTAAACGAAAAGCTCCTAAATGAAGTTCAACAGATACTTTACCTATTTTGGTTTTCTTACCGTATACGTACATTTGGGTAACAAACAATTACCCAAGTTTTACCCAATTTTCTTTGATTTTATTGCTGGAAAAGCCTAAAATGTATGAATTACAAGTCAATGTATCGAGTCAAATATTTTGGCTACAATCCTTGTATACCAACTATTACGACATCTTTTTATCTCGAACTATAACTTATGGGCGCTAGATATTATTGGTAGACGCACCACACTCAAAATGTGGCGAGAAATCGTGAGAGTTCGAGTCTCTCTTCGCCCACTAAGATGTATACGTACCAATAGTTTCAAAGATTCTAATAAAGGTCAGATTGCTTGTTTTTGGCTGGACTTTATGGATTATACAAGAATTTAGACCCATTTTTTAGACCCATTTTATTATTTGTATAGGAATTTGTGTTACAAGATTTTGTGGGACTTCCCATTTATAATTCTGCTAATAGTACTTCTGGCAACATCGAACTCTCTGGCAATCTCAGCCTTGGTTTTACCTTCGCACTCAAACATCCAGAATATAGTGTGAACGTCCGCTTCGCTTAGTTTAGATTTTGAACTTCTTCTTCTATTATTCGCTTGTTGAATAGGAGTTGCCCAACGGCAATTAGCTTGACTGTATCCTCGGTCATTATCAATTCTGTCTAACGTTGTCCCGAATGGACGTTCTTCCATGTCCGAGGCGAAATTCTTAAAGTCCAGCCAACGTTCGTCATCTAGGGTTATTCCGCGACCTAAATAGTCTTTGTAATCTTTATGGTTTTGATTCAAACATCTTTTTTTCATTGCTGACCAAGTATTATATGTTGTGGTATCAGTTAGTCCATGATTATTTCTTTTCGCACTTTCTCTAGAAATACACCCACAATTTACAGGGTTTACTTTATCTTTTTTAAGAAGACTTTAATAACCTCTTGCTATTTCCTCACCGCAAGAGCAACGGCACAAATATTGATAGTTCCTTCTACCATTATAGTAAATCTTAGTTTTTGATTCTTCAATAACTGTTAGTAATCCTATTTACTTTCCAATTATTTTTTTTCCTGAGCCTTTAAAAAAAGTTTTCAAAGTATCTCCAACTATTTGATTTCGCTCTTAATGTTTACCTAATGGTTTTAATACACGCTAACTATAACTATGACGAATGATTTTATACAAATAAACATCTTTTCATCAAAAAAAAAGACTTTTTCACCCAATACTATTTTGATATTAATTATTAATAATATATCCTCTAATAATTTTTTCTTTTGGGTCAACTCCTCGCCAAGAAACAAGAAAAAAATATCAAGAGGACAAGTATGTCAAATCCTCTAATGTTTAAAAACTTTAAATATCAGAGGAATATTAAAATAGTTAAATACTTGGCAAACTAAAATTGACTTGGCATCATCAATTATTACAGAACTATTTTATTATTCAACCTACTATTTTATTTTGGGCTGTTATTCCCAGGTTAGACATCTTTCCTAATCGTTCTTTACTACTTAGTTTTCATCGATTAATTGCTGCAATGAATCAATTTTCTTTTCATTTGTCTGATAGATAAATTCTGTTTCTGCTATTCCTCTGCTTCAGAAAGTGATGAAAAAGAGTTAAGATGCTGCAAGAACCATATGTAGAAGGGTTAGCAGAAAAATTAAAGCTTTATTTACAGCCGTTTTCAGATAATTAATCGGTTTTAGAGTTAGTAAACCAGCGAAAATAGTTGGCAAGACAAAATTCCTTAAGAGGAAATAGGATATAGGTCAGTGGATTAATAGTAACAATGATGTTGCGAACATCTCTTTTAGCTAAATTGATAATTTGTTTGGCTACCCAGTCCGCAGACATGATCCCTACAGGATTTAGGTTACTTTTAAACGGTCCTAAAATCAGCTTCCTAATTACGCAGGGAGCATCCAAACGGCTTATCGTTATTAGATCGCCCGTAGCTCTTTTACTTAGTTCGTATAAGGGGCTAAAAGCTGGATTTACTTCGGCTTCGGAAGTGTTGACCCAAATTTCTTTTCTCACCAGATCGCGATCGCTTTTAATGGTTTTAAAAAAAGTTTCGATTAACCGTAAAGTGGAAAAAGTATTAATTTCGTAAGATTTGGCGATCGCATCACCGTCTCTTTGTCCGTGGACATTGATGCCGTGATTGATAATTAAAATATCAATTTTGTTTAAGTGATCTAATAATTCTGCTTCATCTCCCGCCCGCCAAGATACAGTAGGAATAGGCGTTTGCCCTTGAGGAAGCTCCAAACTAATCTGAGTATCAGAAGAACTCAGGGCGGTAACTTTTGCTCCTGTAAGGTGTAATTGATTCAATAATGCTTTACCCAATGTTCCCGATGCCCCTGTCACGGCAATCCTTTTATTCTTAAGTGACAAGGCTGTACCTAGTAACTTATCAACCAAGGTTAACGTCCCCGAAAAATAAGCATCCTGGTTATCAAAATGATGTCGCCAATGATAGGAACGATTGACCAAAAACTTAGCAGGTAAACTAGTAAATTCTCCTGGACGATGGGTAAGATCGGTAAGCTGATCGATCATCGGAATACCCAGTCCACGAGCGATCGCGCCGAGCAAAAAACCAAGAGTATAAATAGACCCCACCCAAGCAGTCCATTGAGGGGTTAGATTCCAGGTATGAAGAATACCCCAGGGTAAAACACTTAACGCCAACATCACCAATGATTCGGGTACATCATTGTACCAATGTGCCTGACGATAAATCGTATCGCTGACCACCGATAAATCCCGACGAAATACCTTATGATGCCAGACGTGTAGACGATATAGAGGCTGCCAGAGATGGGACAAAGCATGATAACAATCCCTAACTATTTCTACCCACAACACCGAAGTCAACGCGATCGCCAAACCCATTCCCAGATTATTCATCATGTAATATTTTTATTAAAAAATTAATCTAACTTCAGAAGATTGAATCAGATCGCTAATCAATCTAACCAAAAAAAGTGCGCTAAAACTACCCAATTTTGTAGTCTAATCCTCTAAATATTAAATTTTAGCTAATAAAGTTTACAAATTTCGATACAATTGAGCCAGCGCGATTGATTAAAGCTTCGACAAAATTAAGAAAGTTAAGATCGCGTATTTTAGTATTCAACCGAGGTCAAGAGCAAGTAACTATGTCAAAGAATTATTGGCGTAAACCAGAATCAAAATCAGAATTCGATCCCATTAATTCTTTACTATTAGAGTTATCCGAGTCAGAAGCGGCTGAAGCAGAATTTAGGGCTGATTTTTTTGGTGGCACAGCAGGAAGAAGACCAAAAGCGGCTTTTTTATTGATGGTGATCTGGATAACGACTATTTCCTTAAACCTAGTCAGTTGGGGAATTTGGGTAGTTATGACCGTTACTCTACTAGTAGGAATACAGATTTTACGTTACCTATTAGCCAAAACACCAGTTCAGACTCCTGTTTTAGCCTCAGAAGAATTGCAGTCCGCACCTAAAGTTTCTTTGCTAGTTGCAGCCAAAAACGAAGAGGCGGTAATTAGTAATTTAGTAGCCATGCTATGTAGTCTAGACTATCCTGCAGACAGATATGAAGTCTGGGCAATAGACGATCGCAGTACCGATAATACTCCTGCAATTTTGGATCGTTTAGCCAGAGAGTATTCTCAATTAAAAGTAGTTCATCGCGCAACCAATGCTGGTGGAGGAAAATCGGGCGCGCTCAATCAGGTCATTCCCCAAACTTTTGGCGATATTATTGGCGTTTTCGATGCAGATGCCAAAGTTACCCCAGACTTATTAAGACGAGTTGTACCCTTATTCAAAGAAAAACAAGTAGGTGCAGTCCAGGTTAGAAAAGCGATCGCCAATGAAGCAGAAAACTTCTGGACTAGAGGGCAAGCAGCAGAAATGGCATTAGATAGCTACGTCCAACAACAAAGAATTGCCGTGGGCGGTATTGGCGAACTGCGGGGCAATGGTCAATTTGTCAGTCGCCTTGCCTTAGATAGTTGCGGTGGCTGGAACGAAGAAACCATCACTGACGATCTCGATCTTACTATTCGTCTACATTTAGATAACTGGAAAATTGGTTTTTTATTAACTCCTGCGGTATTGGAAGAAGGAGTGACCAAAGCTACTTCTCTGTGGCATCAACGTAACCGTTGGGCAGAAGGGGGTTATCAACGCTATTTAGACTATTGGCGTTATATCTTTAAGACACCAATGGGCTTTGGCAAAAGAATCGATCTATTGTGCTGGATGTTATTGCAGTATATCCTCCCTGCAGCTAATGTACCCGATGGTATTATGGCGATCGCTCGTCATCGTTTACCGTTACTTAGCCCCATTACTGTATTATTATTCGCCTGGGGATTTACAGGGATATTTCGCGGTTTAGTTCGTACTAGTATTGCATCAAAGAAATCTTTGGATGCTGCTACCTTGATTACAATCGTCTGGCAATCACTACGAGGCTTGATCTATATGGTTCACTGGCAAATAGTCATGCTGAGTATTACTGCCAGAATGTCGATCCGTCCCAAAAGGCTCAAATGGGTTAAAACCGTTCATGAAGGTAGCACTAGTTTTAATAATGGATAGGGTTTAAAGTCTTGTTCTACTATTATGGCGATCGCTATATGGCTTCTGATTTAGATAGTCTTGGGGCTACCGCGATCGCATGAAGAGAAGTCTTCCTGCTGATGATAGTTTTTCAATTCATCATTAAGCAAATTTTATGCTTAGATCGTGAGATAACTGTCTTTTCGTTTTTTAAAAGCCGTTTTATTAACTCATGAAATTTAATTGTTCAAAGCAAAATATTACCTAAATCTAGATAATGGGAATTTACTATACATTATATTTACGTAGAATATAGTGATAAATTCGTATGGACTTACAAATTATAATTGCTAAAATTGTATTGTTATATTTTATAAGGTTTAAAATCCTTATAGCCTATCATTTTATCAGAATTTAAATTATTAATTGATGGAAAATTCATTACAACAAAATGAACTTCTAATTTCTCAAACCAGCAAACCTTTGGGAGAAATTCTGATCGAGGCAGGATTAATTTCTGCCAGTCAACTAGAGTTTGCATTACAACAACAGAAAGGAGAAGGACGAAGAATTGGTGAAATATTAGCCTCTCACAATTGGATCAAACAAAAAACTGCTGACTTTTTTGTCGAAAAATGGCATAAATTAGTAGTAGAAAAAAAGAAAAAACCCTTAGTTTATTATTTTCGTCATTCAGGATTGCTTAGCGAAAAGCAAATTGCTGAATTATTGTCCGAACAACAAAAACAAGAAAAATCTACTAGATTTCATCGCCTGGCTGTAGAAAGAGGATATATCAAGCAGCTAACGGTTGATTTCTTTTTAGCTAACATTTTTCAGATTTATCATTCTAATGTTTTTTCTTTTGCTAAACCTTACGAAATACTTAGCAGATATAACAAAGGGGAAACTAATTTTCGTCGTACAGAATTGAGTAAAGCACCTCTAATGGGGGTTAGTCTAAAAGGAATACAGCTTGATGGCTCTAATTTGCGTGAAGCTAATTTGAGTGGCTGTAATATGGGTAATTCTAGTCTCATTCAAACAAACTTGGCATTAGCTAGTTTAATTAAAGCAATTTTAACCAAAGTTAATTTTGAAAGAGCTAATTTATGTCAAGCAAATTTTCGAGAAGCTCATTTGAAAGAGGCGAATTTTACTCAAGCCAATTTACAAGCAGCCGATCTTAGAGAAACATATCTATTTAATACTATTTTTGCTAAAGCAGACTTGAGACGAGCAAAATTACCATCAGAATATACTTATGATGTATTTTATGACTCAGAGACCCTTTTTGATGAGTCTTTTAATCCCGTAAAAGCTGGATGGACAAAGATGGATTAGCAATGATTAATTGCCAAATTGTTTTACTGTCTTGCCGCTGGCAATAGAGTAAATAGAATGGTTAAACAATATAAATAAGTTATATTTTTGTAGCTAAAAATGTCACGCTCGCTTTAAACTAAGATAATATTGTCAAGTCCGTACTCTTTAATAAACTAAATTCGACACAACTTTGTCATGAGTTTGCCACGACACCCAATTATATTGAAGAGGAATTTGCCGTACTCAATGATTTTAATATAAAGTAAGATGGCTACTAATACCTCAAATTCTTGGTGGGATAATTATCGCGAAACTATTAAAATAACTAAGCGTTTTCGCGAACTTATTAGTCTGGTTGACAATCGTGAAGATGTCGCCCTCAACATGATTGAAGTGGTAAAAAGCAGGTACCCCGATCGCACCGAACTATGGTATCTTAACAAACTAGTTGAAGAACAACAGAAAACAAGCATAATCGGTATATGGTCTGAAGCATAAGACGTTTTGTGCAAAATAGCTTCGTTCGAGCGAAATAATGCGTAGCTTTAAGCTGTTAGCTTTTAATATCAAACACAGGATTTATGAACCATACAATTGAAGCTATTTCCGCCATGCCTAGTAATGGTAAACCTACTCATTTGCTAGTAATCTTGCATGGTTGGGGAGCTAACTATCAAGATTTTGTTCCTTTTGCCAAAGTACTTAATTTTCCTGGCTTTGGCTATATATTTCCCAATGCACCCTACGAGCATTTTCAAGTGCCTGGGGGACGTGCCTGGTATGCCTTAGAAACTAAAGATTTTACTGGTTTAACTGAAAGCAGAAAACTATTAATTGATTGGTTAACTTCTCTAGAAGGTTCTACAGGAGTTCCTCTACAAAGAACTATTATGGCTGGTTTCTCTCAGGGTGGCGCGATGACTCTCGATGTAGGTTTAACTCTACCTTTGGCTGCTATCTGTAGCTTTAGTGGTTATCTACATTATCAGCCCCAGCTTCAGTCAGATACTAAGTTTCCTCCAGCAATGATTATTCATGGAGAACAAGATCCTGTTGTACCCTTAGAAGCTGCCGAGAAAGCTAAAACAGAATTAACTAAGATCGGCGTATCGGTGCAATATCAAGAATTGGCGATGGCTCATGAAGTTTCGGATCAAGCGATCGCAACTTTTAAACAGTTTATTATTGATCAGGTAAATTTCAACTAGACTAAGAAGATTTCATTTTTTTACCAATATTTAGTAGATTTCCACCGAAGAAAGCTCTATCTAAACGTTTAATTGTTCCCTTAAAATCTTGTTCGTGATAACGTTTGATAATTTGTTCGATCCCTTCTACGAGATCGTGGCGATCAATCGATTTTAGCGGTTCAATTAGCTCACGATAGCAATTTTCTTCATAAGAATCGCTGAGATAGCAAGTATCTACTAACTTTTGCTTAGAGACGTCGTGTTCTTTGAAAGTAGGAATTTGCTTCAATAAATCTAATGCCAAAAATGCTGTCATAGTTCTCACGCATTTTTCACACTTGCCACAATTATAGTTTCCTTGGCTATAACTTTCTTTTTCATTGCACACTCGTAGATTTCTCAGAGCGACATCCCATTCTCCGACAAGCTTAGTTTTTTCTAATCTGGATAGGGCGGCATTTTCATGGCGAATCTGTAAACTGCTAGTACTGTATAGCGGATCTAACAGAGGATGAGAACCCCAAGATTCTAGATTAGGATAGTCATAAGTAGAGGCGATACCAGCTACGCTAAAACGCGGTGCAAAAGCATGAGCGATACCAGCTAAGAAAGAGCCATGATATTCAAATCGCCAAAAGCTAAAATCAGGATCTAGATCGCGGAAATGAGCGTAGGCATTGGTATAAAGCTGAATTAGTTTTAATCCTGCATCTTCTGCCATTGTTTTAACCGCATCGATCACGTTTTGGAAACTAGGATCGTAGTCGTTTTCTCCTTGTAAGACTCCGTAAACGAGGATGCCATCTTTGATATAGCGGGGATGATCGAGAGCAAAATTAAGGTGATTGTCTCTCACCATTGCTAAAGCATCAATACCACCAGAAAATAACGCTCCAGCTCTAGGTGGTTTATCTGTATATAATACTTGTGTTTCTAAAGATGCTTCAATAGGAATTATTTTTCTGTCTCCCCCATGCCAGCTCATTAAGCATCTCATGGAGTTAATTAGACCATCTTTGATTTCGGGAGAAATCGGCGCATCGATCGCAATTCTCGATTCTCCATAGCGCATAGCGGCTAAAGCACAGGTTAATAACCAAGCATTAGGATTAATACACAAATCATCGCCAAATTCGGTAGTCGTTTCAAAAAAAACCTCTTGGGTAGGGCGATCTCGATTTTCCCAGATGACGGTTGCTGAAACTCTAACCTTGTCATCTATAGTTTTTTTGATAAAATTTTCTATTTTCACGGTTCTTATATCCTAATTTCAACGGAGATCGTTTTACTCATATCTCCTGCATCGCAATGCTAACCAGTAAATTAGGACTTGGCAATCTCAATTACGGTGAAATTGTCTTGACCTTGTAGTCAATTGAAAAATTAAATTGTTGTGCTTTGGTTATCAACTTACGCCTAATATCAATTAACAGTTATCGATAATCAAACTTGTGATTTTCCTTAATTAAATACGCTGCAGCAAACTTAGTCCGTGGGTGTCTGTACCACAGGTATTATAAAGACTATATTTTTTGGCTAATTCTTGAACCTGCTGAGTTTGTCTGGGGCTAGGTTGCCAAATTTTGGGGTTATTGTAAGCATAATAAGTCTCAACTCCATCAATACCAAATTCAGCAACGGCTGGTATTAACTGGCTTGCAGAGCGACGATATCGTTCTGGATGAGCCAAGACTACTAGCCCACCTGCTTGATGGATACTATCAATTACTAGCTTGGCAGCAGCGTTTTCTCCTTGGGGTTTTTCCCCTTGAAGATAGGGTTTAATCGATGGATGTTCGGGGTTAAATCCGTAGCCTAGAATATGTACTTCTATTTCTGATAATTTGGAGGTGATTTCTACCCCTGTCCATAGATGAGGTATCGGTTGAGTCGGATCTTCTAGACTCAAGTCCGATAAATATTGTTCTGCTTTTCTGTAGCTGTCAACAGAATGATGGTCAGTAATCGCCAAACCCTGAAGTCCAATAGCGATCGCCTGCTGTACCAAGCTCGATGACGTTAACTTGCCATCTGATGCAGTAGTGTGCATATGAAAGTTAAAGGAGTAGGGACAACTAATATAGCTAATAGTCTCCCAGACACTCTTGAGGTAGCTAGTGTCTTGTGCTTTTGGTTTTAGGGGATATGTAGCAACCATGGGCATCAGTCCGAGGGAAATGTTTCTAATTGTTACAAACACCATAACAAAATAAAAACCTCTCTGGGACTGTATATCTGAGAAATAATTCTCAAGATAATCTTAAATCCCTTGACAGATATACAAAATAGCAAATTTGTGAGTTGACTTATTTTTTTTAGGGAAGTATAGAATTATTGAGGAGCTTCATACAGTAACTTTATAACCCTCATCTATGCCAACTTTGCTTCCTGCCGTACTTCCTGTAGGCTTAATCATTCTCATTGGCTTTATTGTGGGTCGTACACTACCGCTACAGCCTTCTACTCTATCCCAGCTAGTCTTATATGTTCTATCTCCTGCTTTAGTAATCGACAGCTTATATCGTACTCAATTATCTTTAGCTAGCTCTAGCAGACTTTTGTTGGGTTTTGCCCTTACTTCTGGTGTTATTTACATTTTAGTCTGGTTAATCAGCCAGCCATTTAATTTTTCTCCATCCTTTCGACGAGCTATTACGGCAATTGTCATGTTTCCCAATAACGGTAACATGGGTTTACCCGTGGTGACTTTTGCACTTGGTACAGAGGGGTTGGATCGAGCTATTATTTATATGCTTGGTTCTAGCTTTTTGATATTTTGTTTGGGTCCAGCAATTATTCGAGGAAAAGGTTTTATTCGGGGTTTAAAGTTAACTCTCAAGCTACCTTTAATTTGGGCAATTATATTTGGAGTCAGTCTACGCTTACTATCTACCAAGATACCTTGGGAATTAGACAAGGGTATTCAACAATTAGGTGCAGCAGCAATTCCAGTCGCCCTAGTTGTTTTGGGTATTCAATTATCTCAAACTCGTTTTCAACCTGAATTAAAAGAATTTTTAGTGGCGTTCTCTCGTTTAGTTATTGCCCCAACTATTGCTTATTTTGTTGGTAGATTATTACAGCTAGAAACCCTGAGTTTACAGGTATTGGTCTTACAAAGTGCTATGCCAACGGCAGTTAGTTCTTTGATTATTGTCAGTGAATTTGGTGGTGACAAGGACTTAGTAGCTAAAGCGATTGTTACTTCTACCTTAATAAGCTTTGTAACTATACCAATAGTTTTATTGGTTATTAATTAAATAACTGATTCAGTTTTAAAGTGGTGATTCAATTGTCAACCTAATTTTTAGTTATCACCTGAAGTTTAGTTTTCTTTGAGAAATATTTGATAGCCGATCGCAGCAATGATTCCCGCCATTATCAGATAGGTAATCCACATTCCTATAAAAAAGCCAATTTTAATAATGGCAATACCCGCCACCACAAAGCCAGTAAATTTAGCATATCTAACTATCTTTTTACCAAATTTTTGGAGCGAACTATCGGGGGGATTGTGCTTTGTCGTACGATGTAGAGGAGGATCGATATTTACCTGTTGAGATTTTTGGTCTTGATATATTTCCGCTTCAAGTTCTCTAAGTCTCAACTCTCTTTCTTTTGCCTGAAGTTCTGCTGCGCGGAGATTAAAATCTTTTTCTTGATCGTTAGGAGTATTCATAGGTATATAGCTAAGATAGTCTCTTAATTATAAAATTTATCATGGTCAAAAAAGCGATCGCCCCTGTGATAGCGATCGCTTTTTATTTTAAATATTTGTTGTTAGTCTTGATAGTTATCTCTCTGCTACTTAGAGTGCTCCCGCAAAGATAGTTCGCTCCAATTAAGATTAGCCTACAGTAAATGGCAGAATTTTATAAATAATTGAGTTGATAATACTTAGAGCAAATGCACCAATTAAAGCACTCCAAATTCCCCAGCGCAATCTAAAACCCGTAACTAACAAAGCTGCTAGTCCAAAGATAAATCCATTGACAACTAGAGAAAACAAGCCAAAAGTAAGAAAGGTGATTGGTAAAGACAAGAAAGATAATATTGGATGCAGTACGGCATTTAATACGCCGAACACTAGGGCTGCAATAAAACCTTTTTTGATAGTATCTATTTCCACTCCTGTAGGTAGTTTGGAAATGATTAATAAGCTAATGGTAGTAACTACCAAAGAAATAAGAATTGCCAAAATATTATTCATAACTAATAAATTCTAAATTTTAATTACCTGTAAATTACAACAAGGTAACTGTATCAAACGATTTTCGCAAGATAATCTTTAGCTTTTGCATAGAATTATGTATTTTTTAATACATAACGTTTTACGTAATTGGGCTAATAAAACACCTGCTAATAAGCTAAAGCTTTCCCCGCAGGTTTGCGAACATCATTAACTCCCGACATCATTCCTGTTACTGGATCTATCAAAATTGATTCTGCTGCACCCCATTTTCTAAAAGGAATTACGTTATAACCTCTTAGTTTCAAACCTCGAAAAGATTTTGGTGTCATAGCTTCGGGTTCGGCAACTACTCGCTTAGGAAAACCTTGATAGTGTATTCGTGGGCTATTAACTGCATCGGCTAGATCCATTCCATAGTCGATCGCATTAGTAATCACCTGCAATACTGTAGTGGGGATAGTCGAACCCCCTGGACTTCCTGTAACTAGATAGACTTGGTTATCTTTGCTAACTATAGTTGGAGACATAGAACTTAGGGGACGCTTTCCTGGTTTAATAATATTAGCTTCACCCTGGCGCAAACCAAACTGGTTAGCTTCTCCTACCTTGCTGGTAAAATCATCCATCTCATTATTCAGTAAAAATCCCGTCCCTGGGGCAACAACCCCCGCCCCAAAGTAAGAATTAATCGTGTAAGTTACTGCTACTGCGTTACCAGCTCGATCTACTACAGAATAGTGTGTCGTATTTGTTCCTTCTGATTGAATATCGGTAGTATAGACCGATTCGGGTGCAATAGCCTCAAAACCAATTTGTTCTCGCAAAGAGTCAGCGTATTCAGCAGACAGTAACTTATCGATCGGGTTATTAACAAAATCAGGATCGCCTAAATAGCGGTTGCGATCGCCAAATGCTAATAACATAGAAGATAGTATGGGATGCAGACTTTGGGGAGTACGCCAACCTAATTTCTCTAGATTATAACCAGACAAAATATTTAACATCTGACAGACGGTAGTACCACCCCCAGGAGGAGGAGAGGAAGCTACTTTATATCCACGATAATTACAGTTTACTGGGGCGTATTCTCTAACCTGATAATCGGCAAAATCTTCTAGAGTTAAAATACCATTGTTTTCTTCACTAGCTGCCACAACTTTCTCGGCTATTTCTCCTTGATAAAAACCCGCCGTACCTTCGGTGGCAATTATCTTTAAAGTATGGGCTAAATCTGTTTGAACTAAAACATCCCCTGGCTGATAGACATCGCCGTCTTTTAAAAAGATCTCTGCTACGTTAGACTCTTCTAAATTTTTCTTGCCGCGATCAAAGATATCAACATCACCCTGAGTTAAACTAAATCCTTTTTCCGCTAACTTAATGGCAGGATTTATAATTTGCTTTAATGGCATTGTGCCGTATTTATCCAAAGCATAATTCAAACCTTTAACTGTACCTGGAACGCCTACAGCCAAATAACCATCCGTACTCAATCCTTTAACTATATTGCCCCGATCGTCTAAATACATATCTGCACTAGCCAGCCTGGGTGCAGTTTCGCGAAAATCGATAAAGGTTTCGGTTCCGTTTGCCAAATGAATTAACATAAAGCCACCCCCACCAAGATTTCCACAGCAAGGATCGCTAACCGCTGCAGCATATCCTACTGCGATCGCAGCATCGATCGCATTGCCCCCATCTTTTAAGACTTGTAGACCAACTTTTGATGCTTCTTGTTGGGTTGAAACCACTGCCCCATTTTTCCCCGAAGCCTTGCTAAGTATAGTCTTAGCTTGAACTGTTCGACTTTCAACAAACTGAGAATAAATTAACCAAGAATTATCAATTAAATAGTTACCAAATACAACTAACAAAATGATACTTGTAGCTAATACCGTAGCTGACTTAAGCTTCATGAAAATAATACGAGAGTACGCACACCGCTATCTTTTATCAATTATCAGTTAAGAAACTTAACCTTCTTGTAAGAATGACCAAAGCATTGCAGCCTTCTATCGCCGATGCTATATCAAACTTGTTGGTAATATTTCCAATCGCAAAATCTTTTGTCGAACCAAACATTTGTTCTACTTTTTCAGGCGATCGTGCAAAATTAATTACCGTAAATTCTTGCGGTTGATTTTTTAGTTTTTGGAAAACTAAAGAACCAGTTTTACCTGTTGCCCCAGTAACTAATACTTTTTTCATTGTTGTTATTTTAAAATTCTCCTTTCAAGGCTACATTACAGCGATCGCATATTGTCGGATCATCAGCAAAACTACCTACGGATAAAGAATAATTCCAACAGCGATCTATAAATTATCATATTCAATTTCTCCTGCTTCATTGACCCAGACTGATACAAAACCTTCAGTCTAATTATCTTTGTCTACTTCATAGCAATCTATTACAAAACCATCAATATATTTTCTAAATCCTGGCTGACTAGATAATCGCTCAATTGCTTGTTTAGCTAGTTCTTCAGAAGAATATACACCAATTAATTTAAAATCTTATTCGCCTGATTCCATTTCATGGACATAATGTAGTACAAATACATTCATAAGTTTGGAATAAAGACGTGTAACCCATTTCTGGTAGGGATAACTGCAAAAATCATCCCTACATACAGTCAGAATTAAAACTCGCCTTTTAGTGCAGCCTCACACCGATCGCATATTGTCGGATCATCAGCAAAACTACCTACAGATAAAGAATAATTCCAACAGCGATCGCATTTCTCACCATCAGCTTTGACTACGGCAATATTAGCGATATCTGATTCACTTTTGTATTCCGTATCGGGAAGAGAATCGACTAATTCTACTTGGGAAGCCAGGAAGAAATAGCGTAACTCGTCTATATTCTTTTCACTCAAAGTAGCAGAAGAATTATAGGATGCAAGTTTGTTTTGTAATTCTTGATCGCCAACATTAAGCAAGACTTTAGCATCCAGAGAAGAACCGATCGCTTTTGCTGTTCTTGCTTGTTCCATTACTTTATTAACTTCATCCCGCAGATTGCGAATTGTATCCCAGATCTGTAGGGGCGAATTGCCATTCGCCCTTACCTGCCATTCGTCTTTTGTTTCTACCCAACCAGATTCAAACACGGATTTAAAATTTGTATCGTAGGGTAAGGCTTGCCAAATATCTTCTGCCATATGGCACAATACAGGTGCGATCGCTTTGGCAATGTTTTCAATGGCTACTGCTAATACTGTTTGACAGCTACGACGACGGAAAGAATCGAGACTGCTGATATATAGTCTGTCTTTGGCAATATCGAGATAAAAATTCGATAAATCTACTACGCAGAAGTTTTGAATCGCTTGGAAGAAGCGGAAGAATTGATAGCTTTCATAAGCTTCAGTAACTTCGGCGAATACTTCTGTGATGCGGTGCAGCATATACTTATCTAGTTCGGGTAAGTCTGAGTATGCTACTGCATCTTTCTGGGGATCGAAGTCGTGTAAGTTTCCAAGTAAGAAACGAGCAGTATTACGCACCTTGCGGTACATATCTGAAGTTTGCTTGATTATATTCTTGCCAACGCGCACATCAGAAGAATAATCGACGGAAGATACCCACAGACGTAGTACGTCTGCACCGTAGGGCGGTTCCTGTTTTTTATTATTGCCCCCTTCGATGATTAATTCGGGGGCGATACCATTGCCCTTTGACTTACTCATCTTAAAACCTTTTTCATCTACCACATAACCGTGAGTCAAGACGGTTTTATAGGGTGCAATACCGTTGGTAGCAACGCTAGTAAGTAAGCTTGATTGAAACCATCCCCGATGTTGATCGCTTCCTTCAAGGTACATATCTACGGGGTATTTTAAATTTCTGCCTTTGGCTACCGCAGCCCAAGAAGATCCCGAATCAAACCAGACATCCATCGTATCCGTACCTTTGCGATAAGTGCGTCCATTATTACGATACTGTTCGGGTAATAATTCTTCTACCGATAATTCCCACCAAGCATCAGAACCTTTTTCGGCGACGATCGCCTTAACATGATTAATAGTCTCTTCGGTTAACAATTCTTCATTCGTTTCTTCGTCATAGAATACAGGGATAGGTACGCCCCAACTACGTTGACGAGAGATACACCAATCAGAGCGATCGCTGACCATTGGCGTAATCCGTTTTTCTCCTTGGGAAGGAATCCACGTAACGCCAGAAATTGCCTCTAATGCCTTGTCGCGAAAACCTTCTACCGATGCAAACCACTGTTCAGTAGCGCGAAAGATTGTTGGCTTACCTGTACGCCAATCATAGGGATATTTATGGGCGTATTCTTCATGTTTTAGTAATGCACCTGATTCTTGTAGCCCATCGATAATCGCCTGATTTCCTTGGCTGACTTTTTCGTTACCTTTGGCTACTACCTGCAAACCTGCAAACTTACCTGCTTCCTCTGTAAACCTTCCCCCATCATCTACAGGGGAAAGAATCGGTAAATTGTATTTCTGCCCCGTGATGTAGTCTTCTTGTCCGTGTCCAGGGGCAGTGTGTACTAAACCCGTACCAGATTCAGTAGTGATATAGTCGCCGCCAATAACTACTTTACTCTCGCGATCGTATAGGGGATGGTGATAAGCAGTATTTTCTAAGGCTTTACCTATAACAGTAGTTTTAATAGTTAACTCTGTACCAAAGGTTTCGGTAAGTTTTTCTACTAAATCTTTTGCCACAATTAAATATTGTCCGTCTGATGTTTCGGCAACAGCATATTCTAATTGGTCATTAACCGCCACTGCTAAGTTACCAGGAATAGTCCAGGGGGTAGTAGTCCAAATCGCTACTTTTAGGTTAGGCAAATACTGTTCTAATTCTTGGGCACCTTCTCCCAATTTACTAACAGGGAAAGCCACATAGATACTGGGAGAAGTATGTCCTTCAGGGTATTCCAATTCAGCTTCTGCTAAAGCAGTACGAGAACTAGGACTCCAGTGAACGGGTTTTAAACCGCGATAGATATGCCCGTTTAATACCATCTGTCCGAAAACTTCAATTTGTGCTGCTTCGTATTCTGGCTTGAGGGTTAAATAAGGATGTTCCCAATCTCCCCACACACCATAACGCTTAAAACTTTCGCACTGTTCTCTTTGTGCTTCCAAGGCAAATTCTTTAGCTTTTTGACGCAGTTTTAAAGGAGTTAATTCTTTTCTCTCCTTAGATTTAATTTTCTGCAGAACTTTTAATTCAATAGGAAGTCCATGACAATCCCATCCAGGGATATATTCAGCCTTATATCCTTGTAACAACTTATATTTGTTGATGATATCTTTGAGAACTTTATTCAACGCATGACCCATGTGCAATGCACCATTAGCGTAGGGAGGACCATCATGCAAAATAAAAGAGTCTTTAATATTATTCTGTGACAGTTGCTCGTAAATTTTGTTTTCCGCCCAAAATTGCTGCAATTCTGGTTCGCGCTGCACGGCATTTGCCCGCATATTAAATTTGGTCTGGGGCAGATTTACGGTGTCCTTATAGCTCTTTGCTTCTGTCACAGTTTCAACTAGTTGAATTTGGTTAAAGGTTTACTTAGTTTCTCATCTGTATATTATTACCCGATCGCACCATTGATTTCAGTTTTTTATTTTTCTCGCCCAGCCAATCGCTGAGATCCCGACTCAATAAGCGCAAAGAGATCTTGACTTGATGTGAACTAAAGAAAATAAGTATTACGACCGCAATATTACAGCTAATATAATCTTAACGCTCTAATTAAGGGTAATAGCTAAAAGCTTTTTGATAAAGCGATTGTAGTTGTTATTGTCGATAATCGAACATGAAAAAACGGGTAACGCTCAATTTTCCGAAAACTGCGGTACAAATGCCCATTACTTACCGTTTGGCAAAAGATTTTAATGTTGCAGCTAATATTATTCGCGCCCAAGTTGCCCCCAACCAAATGGGTAAGTTGGTAGTGGAATTGCAGGGAGACATCGATCAAATTGATGCGGCAATTGAGTGGATGAGGATCAGAGATATCAAGGTTTTTTCTGCCAGTGGTGAAATTTCAATTGATCGCCATCTCTGTGTAGACTGTGGATTATGTACGGGAGTCTGTCCCACTCAAGCTTTGGTCATGAATCCTGAAACCTTTCGACTGGATTTTCGGCGATCGCGCTGTATTGTTTGCGAACAGTGCATTCCTACCTGTCCCGTGGTTGCAATTTCAACCAATATTTAAACTACCTATTTACTACCTACTTAGTAGTGTTATTAGTTAATCTCACAAGGTAACGATGAATATTATTAAAAACAAACTACCTGATTTTATTTTAGTTGCTTTATTGTTAGTTTTAGTTGCTTATTCTGTTACTAAAAACAGTCACAAAATTAATTTGACTGAATACAAAAAAAGTAGTCATTCTATCAGGCTGGAATACAATTTGAATAGGCTCAATTATCGACTTATAAATCTACTTAATTACGCTCAAATTCCAAAGTCAAATACTAATTTATCAGCAGTTAAACCCAATAATCTAATTAACGTTAAAGTGAACCGCAAATATGGTTATGTCAACGATCAGGGCAAAATGGTGATTCCGGCAATTTTTGATTCTTATGCCGAATTTCGTGGTGAATTTGCCAAACTTAGATATAACAATAAATATGGCATAATTAATAGCCAAGGAGAAATCGTAATTCCGTTTAAGTTTGACGACATCAAATCTCCTATCTCACTCGATCGCGGTTATTTAATTGCCAACAAAAATGGTAAAGAAGGAATTATCGATCATCAAGGTAATACCATTGTACCGTTTAAATTTGATCGTTTTTTAGTCTATTCTCGTAAATCAATAATAGTAAAAAATGAGGGTGAAATTGGTTATGTCAACCGACAGCACAAATTTATTCCACTCACAACACAAAATAAATAAAAAACAGTAATCGATTATCCCAACTGTGTTTGATTCGTAGCGATTGCTTTTTAAGACAAATTAAATTTGACATTCAAGACAATCGCTTTAACCTCTAAGATCAATCACTAAAAAATTGACCTGCTAAGTCCGTAATATCAGTATCGGGAATTTCTGACTGCTGCCATTGCGCTACTGTATTAAGACTGCCATCAAGAAACATACTCTGACAGGTACGACGCTGAATTTTACCGCTAGAGGTTTTGGGAATACTACCCGTTTTTAGTAAAGCAACTGCAAAAACATTGGCTAAATTTTGTTCCCCTACCGCTAATCGAATTGCCCCAATAACTTCTTCAGCATTAAGTTTACGTAAATCGGTACGATTGATTTCATGAGCTACAACTAGCTGTTCTTCTCCACCAACATCCACGCTAAAAGCTGCACCGTGATTGGGACGTAATGCCCGATGGCAACTTTCTACCGTCTCTTCGATATGTTGAGGATAGTGATTGCGTCCCCAAAGAATCATCATGTCTTTGATCCGCCCAGTAATATAGAGTTCGCCGTCTTTAATAAAGCCCAAATCTCCAGTGCGAAGATAGGTTTGATCGGGCTTACTCGCTAAGGTTTCCCGAAAAGTAGATGCGGTTTGTTCCTCTCGCTGCCAATAGCCTTTACCAATATTTTTGCCTCTAGTCCAAATTTCACCAACCCTATCTTGATGAAGTTCAATTTTGGTTGCAGGATCGACAATAATTACTTCATCTCCCAACCAAGTATGACCGCAACTCACCACAGATTTGGCATTGGGAGTATCTTTTGCTACTACAACCACACGATCTTCAGTCAGAGCTTTTGGCTCTAAATAAGCGATTGTTGGATATTCTTGGGGGTCGATGCCCGTAATAAACAAAGTTGCCTCAGCCATCCCGTAACAAGGATAGAAAGCTTCTTTCTTAAAGCCACAGGGTTGATATAGTTCGGCGAATTTGGCTAAAGTTTCCGCACGTACTGGTTCAGCACCACTAAAGGCTACTTCCCAACTACTTAAATCTAAACTGGCTCGTTGTTCGTCAGTTACTTTCTGACACAAGAGATCGTAAGCAAAGTTTGGCCCTCCACTAGTAGTTATTTTGTACTTGGAAATGGCTTCAAGCCACAAAAAGGGCTTTTGTGCCAAAGCGATGGGAGACATCAACACCGCTGGTAATCCACCATAAAGAGGCTGCATTACTCCCCCAATCAATCCCATATCATGAAACATAGGCAACCACATCAAGACTTTACTACACTTGTGGTGTCCAAAAGATTGGTAAATAACCTCAGAGTTATGAATAATATTGTCATGAGTAACCATAACTCCCTTGGGCTTTCCTGTAGAACCAGAAGTATATTGCAAATAAGCCAAAGTATCGCCATTAATATCTGGCTGTTGCCACTTTTTAGCTAAATCTACGTCTACTTTATCAGTAGCGATCCAGGGTAGGGCTTTGAGCTTTAATGCTATACCAGGATTAGTAATCAACTTTTCTTTAACCTGGTTAACAAAACCTTGGGTTGTTAGAGCGATCGCAGCTTGGCAATCAATAATTCGATCCTGATACTGACTTAAAGATTTTATATGTTGTCGGGGATAGTCCGTGACGGCAATCACTCCTGCATAGAGACAGCCCAAAAAAGCAGCAATAAACTCTATACCAGCAGTATAGGGATATACCAACAAAGCGCGATCGCCTGGGTTAACTTTAGTTAGTAACTGAACTGCGATCGCCCGCGCCTGAAAATCTAGTTCTTGGTAAGTACAGCTACCTGATTCGTGTTCGCCATCAGCTAAAAAAGTATAGGCTATTTGGTTGGGTTGGTTTGCCGATCTATCGAGTAAAACATTGACAGTAGTGGAATTATTTACCATTCGTTTACCATTCTTTAAACAATGACTGTAAGATTTCCCTATAATGTAGTCCAATAATGGAGGAAGGTTAAATCGTGGGGAGCATAAAAATTGCAATAGTAGGAGTGGGTAACTGTTCTAGCTCACTTATCCAAGGAATTGAATATTATAAAGGCAAACAAGCAGAAGACGCTATCGGCTTAATGCACTGGGATATCGGGGGCTATAAGCCTTATGATCTCGAAGTAGTTGCTGCTTTTGACATCGACCAACGTAAGGTAGGTCAAGATGTTGCTGAAGCAATTTTTGCTCCTCCCAACTGTACAACTGTTTTTTGTGACAACCTACCCAAAACAGGGGTGACAGTCGAAATGGGAGCATTATTGGACGGGGTTGCAGCCCATATGAATGGTGCTGATGAGAGATATACCTTCGTGGTAAGCGATCGCCCAGAACAATCAAAAGAGCAAATTGTTAATAGCCTCAAGTCATCAGGTGCAGAGGTTTTAATCAACTACCTCCCCGTAGGTTCGCAAGAAGCTGTAGAGTTTTATGCAGAATGCGCTTTGGATGCGAAAGTTGCTTTTGTAAACTGCATTCCTGTATTTATTGCCAGTCAGCCTTTGTGGGCAGATAAATTTAAACATCACAACATTCCGATCGTGGGGGATGATATTAAATCCCAGTTTGGGGCTACCATCAGCCATAGAACTCTGGTGGATCTCTGTAAAAAACGCGGAGTCAAAGTTGAGCGTACCTATCAACTAAACACTGGGGGCAATACCGATTTCCGCAATATGCTCGATCGCACTCGTTTGGATTCTAAGAAAGAGTCGAAAACCGAAGCTGTACAAGCAACGGCTGCCAAACGTTTAGAATATGAAAATATTCACGTTGGTCCTAGTGATTATGTACCCTGGCAAAAAGATAATAAAGTAGCCTTTATTCGCATCGAGGGTAAACTATTCGGCGATGTGCCTATGAATTTAGAGATGAGGCTTTCTGTCGAAGATTCACCTAATTCAGCAGGAGTTGTTATTGATGCGATTCGTTGCTGTAAATTAGGCTTAGATCGAGGTATAGGCGGTGTTTTAACTGCTCCTTCTGCCTACTTTATGAAGCATCCACCCCAACAGTTTACTGATGATGAAGCCTATCAAATGACTGAGGCTTATATTAACGAGTAACTAGCATCCTTTAATTATAAATATTCGTTAGCGATCGAGATCAGTTGCTAACTCAAATTAAGAAGTTAGACTTTCTCTACAAAGGGTGAGTTTGGCTTCTTTTGTTTTTATATTTTAAGAAATCGAAACCGCCAACAAACTAATTTAATTGCTTGTAATCAGTAATTTTATCTTATTGTCTCACAATTGGGGTTGCCAAAATACATGGATATAGTAGATTTTCTCAATGTTTCAATTCACAATACTACCACCACAGAATTATTGGCAGATTTGAATCTCAATGGAGGTGTTGTTGTGACGCCCAACGTAGATCACTTGGTTAAAATGCAAAGCGATCGCGAATTCCTACAAGCTTATTACACTTCTAATTATCGAGTTTGTGATAGCAAAATCTTACAATATATTTCTTTTCTGTTGGGCGATCCGATCAAAGAAAGAATTTCAGGTGCAGACTTGTTTCCTGCTTTTTATGAGTACAACAAATATAACGAAGATGTAAAAATATTTTTGCTTGGGGCAAAAGAGGGTGTTGCCGAAACAGCAAAGCATAATATCAATCAAAAAGTAGGCAGAGAAATGGTGATTGCGGCACATTCTCCTTCCTTTGGATTTGAAAAGGACGAACAAGAATGTCAAGAAATTATCGAACGAATCAATCAATCTGATGCCACAGTTTTAGCAGTGGGCGTTGGCGCACCCAAACAAGAAAAATGGATTGCCAAATACCGCTCACAACTACCAAAAATTCAAATATTTTTTGCGATCGGGGCAAGTATTGATTTTGAAGCAGGAAACGTCAAGCGATCGCCAAAAATGATGGGTGACATGGGTTTAGAATGGCTATATCGTCTTTCTAGCGAACCCACTCGTCTTTGGAAGCGTTATTTGGTTGATAGTTTGCCTTTATTCTGGTTGGTGGGCAAACAAAAGCTCAATCAATATACATTTTCTCCTCATTTACAGGCGGAATATCTACCGTTGGGCGAAATATTACAACAGGCAGGATTATTATCGCCCCAACATATTCGGCAGACTTTAAAGATTCAACAACAGCGTCAAGAACATCGCTTTGGTGAAATCCTCATTCAAGAAGGTTATCTTCCTCCTGAAACAGTACGCTTTTTTGCCAGTGATTTACCCGATTTAATCCAGTCTAACCGCAAATTACGTTTGGGAGATTATTTAAACAACGCTGGATTATTAAAGCCCGATCAAATTATGGAGACTCTGCAACAACAGTCTTTGACTCAACGCAAATTTGGCGAAATTATTACTCAAAAAGGCTGGGTTAATCCTAAAACTCTTAACTGGTTTGTTAATTTACAAAACGGTTAACTCTTTAATTGCTATTGGCAGCTATAATGTCAATCAAATATAAGCAGCCAGCTAAACTTTGAAATAACTAGCTGGCTGCACATCAGTTTAATCTCGTTAACAAACTATTAGACCTGGCAGTTTAATAGTTTTTTTCATTTTTGATCGTTGGCAAAGTAAGCTATCGTTCCTAGACCTACAGCTATTATGTAGCCAACAGTAATTACGGAAACTAAGGCGACTAAATAAGAAGATAGAGTCATGTTTGAACCTCTTAATTGGTTTGCCCTCACAAGCTAACAGTAATGTCAATAATGTTCAATAAATATTAATGATCCCCTTAAACTGTTACATAACTTAATAATTAGTTCAGATTAACAATGGATTACATCTGCACTTTCAAAAAAAGTTTTACTCTTCTTTGAAAGTGCTTTGAGATGCTTACTTTAGTAATGATCTAGAGCATCGTAATCTGAGAATTAAAGAATTGACAATTTAGATTATGAGAATCAAAAAATCAAGCAGGTTTAACGACAGTTATGGCGTAACGTTCTGAAGATAAATAGCGACGAGAGATCGCCTGTAAACCTTCTGGCTGCAGTTTGCTAATGATTTGAGGGTAAAGTATCGCCTCTGATGCAGTAGCCACAATATTATAAAAACCGTAGATACTAGCTAACTGGTTGGGAGTTTCGGTCGAAAAAATATAGTCGTTGATTAACTGGCGTTTGGCGCGAGAAATTTCAGTTTCAGGAATTAAATTATGCTGTAGCTGATTGAGGCGATCGCCGATAATGCTTTCGACCATTTCTAGATTCTGCGTTTCCAACCAGACACTAATTGTAAACATACTAGAATCTTTTTGGAGAGATAGATTACAGTCAAGATCGATTACCAACTGTCTCTCTTCTCGTAATTCCCTAACCAAGCCTGAACTGCGCCCTCCTGCCAAAAGAAGAGCAATCAAATCTAAAGCGATCGCTTCTTCTAAATACTGCGAACCAGGACAAATCCAAGCCATCAAAAGGCGTGCCTGTTCAATTCTGGGTAAATGTAACTCTTGACGGCTAATCGTAACTGCTGGTGGTTCTGCTTCGATAGTTACGGGAGGACATTCAGAACGCACGCTAAAATCACTAAAATTATCGTTGATTAAAGCTAAAGCTACTTCTTGTTCAATTCCTCCCACGATCACCACTGTCATATTTTCTGGTTGATAATGAGTACGGTGAAAGCAACGCATCTGATTGGGAGTATGTTTGAGAAGAACATCTTGATTGCCTAAAATCGAGCGTCGGTAGGGATGATGCTGATAAGTATTTTGACACAAAGCCTGAAACCCCAGAAAATCTGGATCGTCATTACTTGCATAAATCTCTTCAATGACGACTTCTCGTTCGCGAATAAATTCCTCGTCGGCAATAGTAGCCCGTAACAATATATCTGCTAAAGCGGGTAAAGTCTTAGCTACATCAGGTGCTGCAGTAGTTAGATAAAAATGAGCGTAATCATAACTAGTGGCTGCATTAGCTACTCCTCCTGTATTTTCGATCAAGCGATCAAATTCTCCAACCATAATCTTGGGAGAACCTTTGAAGATCATGTGTTCTAAAAAATGTGCCATGCCCGACCACTCTTCGGGTTCAGCGATCGCACCAGCTTTTACCCAAACATCTGTCACTACCACAGGAGTTGCTGGTAGATATTGATGAATAATAGTTAATCCATTGCTTAAATTAAATATATTGGCGCCGAATTCAGCTTGGTAAAGAGACTGTGATAGTTTTTGCATCAAACAGGTACACTGCCAGTAAATTAGCTAATCATACCTTGTAGATCTGGGTAGATCTGGTATTTCTAGTTACATTTTTGACAGTTTAGAATTTATTAATTTTTAGATTGTGAAGAGGAAAAAACTAATAGATAGCCCACCGCCACGCCGTTTTACCTAAGTTTATGACCTGGAAGTCCAGGGTGGGAATTGGCTGCCTTTGTATCCATTTCCGAGTACAAGCTCGGTATACTTCCACAAAAACTATTGCTATTCCCTCATAAATCAAGCATAGATCAATAAACTTGGAAGGTAGTCACCAACGCGGTAGTGGTGCTTTATCTATGATAGTCAGTTTTTCAGATTTAGCAAGAGCTATTATCAACATAATGACGATCAATATCCTAGTTGATATAGGTTTCAAACGCGGCAGTAAAGTCTTTGGTATTGTATGTAGCGTGAAAATGAGTTAGCCATTCAAAAACATATTCATTAATCTGTTTAAATTCTTGATGTGTCGTTTGAGAACTAGAAGAACGACTAACAGATTGGCTGGCAATATCTAAACTACTATGAGCATATTTAAGATGCTGACTATTGGTATCTTGAATCGAGCTAATTTTAATTAAAGCCTTGTACAAATATTTTAGTTCTTGGATGTATTGTTTATGGACATCAATCGAATACTGATAAGTGCCAATGGTAAATTTTATTTCAATATCAAGATCAATTGTGCCAGCAGTTTCTAAAAAAACATTTTTGATTGGGTATTTACTATAATCTAGACGCTTGAGTGTCTTTTTTTTACTAACTGCAGATGCTCCATCAACATGGATTAAAGCTTTATTGGTAAAACAATATTCATCTGCTTTGGATTTAATTAAAAAGAAGATTTTTTCTTTCTCTTCGTGCAGAATAAAATCATCAGACTCTACTTTGTCATAATCTTGAGGTTTGACAATAATACCAATATCGCTCAATCCCAAAGCATCAGAAGCAATTCTTTTTAGCATAATTATCTTAGTGAATAATAGGGGTTAAAACTAAAAGATTCTTACCCCTGTTATATCCGATCAAAAGATGCAATGATCAAAGTGCGATCGCTATATTTTGAGATAAATTTATGTCTGATTCCCTAACACCTGTTTTTTAAATAAGCTTGTCAACGTAGTAATTTGACGGAAAGGAAAGCTCGCTTCTCGATATAAATCTTGGGGTATCTTGTCTTTGATTTGTTCGTGTAGTGCTGGTAATTCTGCCCAATGCTTGCCACACTGAAGATGATGAGCAGTGTGATAGCCAAGATTGCAGGTAAACCAATTGTAGGTAGGGTCAATAATATTGTAGGTTGCTAGGTAAGGATCGGCTGTATTTAATCCTGCATGGTGTTTGTAGGTGTCAAATACCGTAGCATAAAGCAAAGATAGCATAGGCAAAACAAACACTACTAAAGCGTTGTACCAATTGTACCAAGTCAAAATCGCGATCGCGACTAAGGTAACAATTATATTTTGAATTAAACGTTTTTGTTCGCGAGGATATTGGTTACCAACTTTTAATCCTCTAGCATAAGCACTAGTGCCAACTTTGATGGTGTACTCAAACACATTCATGGTTTCGCCTTGGTCATTTTGCCAACCTGATTCATCTTTTTGCTGATCGAGGTAGTTTTGATGATGACCTAAAGTATGGTGCAAAACCCAAAGTTCGCCAACAACCCCAGTTTGCAAACCCATAACAAATTCAATTGCTCTATTTGCCCATTGCTTCGAGAAGAATTTGTAGTGTTGATGGTGATGGTTTAGAGAACAGGTAAAGCCTTTTACATATATACTGCTCAAGCCCCACAACAGAGTTAAGATCACCGAAGGACTGAGGAAAAACACTAATAAATCGACGGTAAATATTAGTAATATTATGGTTATAGGATAGTAGTCTATTTTTTTTCTGACCAACATTTAAAATTTGTAATTTTACCCAAACCGTATCTTAATCTAGATAGGTAGTGTTGTAAATTGGATGGCTTGATACATTTATTTACGCAAACTCCAGATATGCGTCATTTTCTATTTGAGAAAAGACAAATACGTTTATCTCAAAAATCTATTAATTAGTAAATTAATCATTAAAAAAGGCGAACGTTGTGGTACATTCGCCTACAAATTGCCCTTTACTGATAAAATGAGAGCTAAATACCGATCGTTAAAAATAATTAACAGTTGCGAGAAATAATTCTGCTTAATTTAGCTAGTCAACATTTCCACTCCTAGACGTTTGAAGGTTAATCTTTCGCCTTCTACATCGACAAAGATCGTATCACCACCTTGATAATCACCTCGTAGAATAGATTTAGCGATCGCTGTTTCTAAATATCGAGAAATAGCGCGTTTTAGTGGTCTGGCACCGTATACAGGATCGAAACCAAGATCGGCGAGATAATCTAAACCACTATCAGAGATTTTCAAAGATAGTTTTTGCTCTTCCAAACGTTTCTCCAAACTCTTAACCTGTAGCTGAACAATATTTCGTAGTTGAGCTTTAGTTAAGGCGTGGAAGATAATAATATCGTCAATACGGTTGAGGAATTCAGGACGGAAACTATCGCGCATCGTCGCCATTACTCGCGATCGCATTTCTTCGTACTGGCTATCATCCCCTGCTACATCTAGAATATACTGCGAACCGATATTACTGGTCATAATAATGATCGTATTGGTAAAGTCTACAGTACGTCCCTGAGAATCTGTCAGTCTGCCATCATCTAAGATTTGCAGCATCAGGTTAAAGATATCAGGATGAGCTTTTTCAATTTCGTCAAATAGAATTACTGAATAGGGACGACGACGAATTGCTTCGGTTAACTGTCCTCCTTCGTCATAACCAACATACCCTGGAGGCGCACCGACTAAACGAGAGATCGAATGTTTTTCCATATACTCGGACATATCGATCCGCACTAGGGCTTCTTCGGTATCGAAGAGATTTTGGGCTAACGCTTTGGCTAGTTCAGTTTTACCTACCCCAGTTGGACCAAGGAAAATGAAGCTAGCGGTAGGACGTTGGGGATCTGCTAGTCCTGCACGAGAACGCTGAATAGCATCGGAAACAGCCGTTACCGCCTCTTCTTGTCCGATTACTCGTTCGTGTAATTCTGCTTCTAATTGTAGTAATTTAGTTTTTTCTGACTCAATCAGCTTTTTAAGAGGAATACCAGTCCACTTAGCAATGATTTCTGCTATATCAGACTCTAAAACTTCTTCTCGCAACAAAGACTTACCTGTAGTTTGTCTTTCGGCTAATTTTTGTTCTATTTCGATTACTTCTTCCTGTAGCTGCGCTAATTTACCGTAACGTAATTCTGCAGCCCGATTAAGATCGTAGTCTCGCTCTGCTTGCTCAATTTCAATGGTTATGGAGTTAATATCATCTTTAAGAGCGCGTATCTGGTCAATAACTTCTTTTTCCGACTGCCACTGAGCGTTAATTCCTGATTGTTCTTCTTTGAGATTAGCTAGTTCTTTTTCTAGCTTCTCTAATCTTTCTTTAGAAATTGGATTATCTTCTTTTTCTAAAGATAATCTTTCCATCTCTAACTGCAGAATTTTGCGATCTATTTCGTCTAACTCTTCTGGCTTAGAAGTAATTTCCATCTTTAATTTAGCTGCTGCTTCATCTACCAAGTCAATCGCCTTATCGGGTAAAAAGCGATCGCTGATATAGCGGTTAGATAGAGTAGCAGCAGCTACTAATGCCGTATCGGTAATGCTTACCCCGTGATGTCCTTCGTAACGCTCTTTGAGTCCTCGCAAAATAGAGATAGTATCGACTACATTAGGTTCATCGATTAATACCGATTGAAAACGTCTTTCTAAGGCTGCATCCTTCTCAATATACTTACGATACTCGTCTAGGGTAGTCGCCCCAATACAGCGCAACTCACCACGGGCTAACATTGGTTTAAGTAGATTGCCCGCATCCATCGATCCTTGGGCTGCACCCGCACCGACTACGGTATGAATTTCATCGATAAAGAGAATGATATTACCTTCAGATTCGGTTACTTCTTTTAATACAGCCTTAAGACGTTCTTCAAATTCACCTCGTAATTTTGCCCCCGCAATCAATGCACCCATATCTAAAGCAACCACAGTGCGATCGCGTAATGATTCAGGAACATCGCGGTTAATGATACGTTGGGCTAACCCTTCAACAATGGCAGTTTTACCGACCCCAGGTTCACCAATCAGGACGGGATTGTTTTTAGTACGTCGGGATAAGATTTGGATCGTGCGTCGAATTTCTTCATCTCGCCCAATTACGGGGTCTAATTTGCCTTCTCTGGCTAGTTTGGTTAATTCTCTACCATATTTCTCCAAAGCATCATACTTCCCTTCGGGATTTTGGTCGGTCACTTTTTGTTTTCCCCGTACCTGAATAATAATTTCCTTGAGTCTATTTTCCGTTACGCCCACTTCTTGGAATAGTTTGCTGCCAAAGCGATCGTCTTTAGCAAAACCAAGCACTAAATGTTCGACGGAAATATAATCATCGCCAAATTCAGTACGGTACTTTTCGGCGCGATCTAGTAATGTATCTAAGCTACGTCCTAAAAAAACACTACCGTTAGAATTGCTAACTTTGGGCTGACTAGCAATAAAGCTATCTACTTTATCGTTTAATCGTTGAATGCTTAGATCTGCTTTATTAAAGATGCTGTTAGCCAGTCCATCTTGTTCGAGTAAGGCTTTGAACAGGTGTTCTGTTTCCACCTGCTGTTGCTGACTTTGTTTGGTAATATCTTGGACAGCTGCGATCGCCGACCATGCTTTTTCAGTAAATTTTTGGGGATTATTTGGTTGCATATTTTCGGATTTCTTAGCTAGGGAATTAAAACCTGTAAATAATAGAAATAATGATTTTATTGATTAAAAATATATTTGTTCGACCTATCTGTGTTCAAACTAAACATAGTTGTAGTTGCATTTGAACATAGATGGATTTAGTTTTAGGAACTTCGTATAATTGATTCAATGTAATTGTAACGAGAACCAAACCGCCAAGTTAGGTAGGATACCCCAACCCTAAATTCTGGTTTTCCCAATTTACCGCTTAGTACCAACCATTTCATTTTAGTTGGGTTAACTGTGCGACGATGTAACCAACCGTAAAACCTTGATTATCAATATCGCTTTTGCTTGCGATTTAAATAATTTGATCGATTTAAATTGTAAAATTTTCTGAAAATAATGTTAAATTATACAGTTGATCTAAATTTTTTTTAGTATATTACTTTTATTTTACTTATGGACAATCAACTTGATTCAATAAATAAAATTATCAAAGAAAATCAACAAATATTGCCAAATCTTTTGTTGGTAGGAGCAGCTAAATCAGGAACCACTTTATTAGCAAATTGCTTGGGACAGCATCCAGAAATTTATATGTCTCCTGTTAAAGAACCTCACTATTTTATTCCCAATTTAGCAGTAGATTCTTTTGAAGAGTATATCTCCCTATTCAAAAATAAAAATTCTGAGTCAGCCAAAATAAGAGCAGAAGCATCTGCAGGATATATATATAGTGAAGATGCTGCTTTTGCGATTAAAGAAACTTTTCCCGATACCAAAATCATGATGATTTTGAGAAATCCTATTGATATGGCATTTTCTCTTTGGGCTTTCAAACGTCGAAGAGGTGATGAAACAGATTCTTTTGAAACAGCAGTTGCCACACAAGATCAACGGTTATCTCCAGAATTTTTGGCAACTCATAAGGGATGGCCCTACGGTTATCTTTATGTTGAAAGAGCTAAATACTATCACCAAGTCAAAAGATACATCGATTTGTTCGGTCGAGATCAAGTTAAAGTGATTATTTTTGAAGAGTTTTTGCAAGATACAACCAAGTCATTTAACGAAATCTTCAATTTTCTAGAAATTTCTCCAGATTTTCAACCAACTGTTAGGCGTGTCAATGCTGGTGGCTCGATGCGTTTTAAACCAATCGAACAACTAATTCAAAAAGATTTTCCCGTTATTAAAAATATTTTCCCTTTAGTTTGGCGTGACAAAATTAGAACGTTTCTCCGAGATTTCAACGTCAAAACAGAAGAAAAACCAGCAATTTCTGCTCAGATGCGCCAAAAACTTACAGATATGCTTTATGAAGATGTCAAATCTTTGGAGTCTCTATTGGACAAAAAATTATGGAACTCTTTGATGTAATTTTTTCTTTAATTTCTGGTATGGCAACTAAAGAATAGCAAAAACCCTGTTATATAAGTATTAGAGATCAACAACTTTTCTGAAGATTAGATGTTTTGAACAGACTTATTAACCAGGGTAAGCGCGATCAGCCCAAGGCTCCGCTACGCGATCGCAAGTTGGTCAACCCTGATTGTTTCGTTGACTATGGACGAACACAAATTTAGTAAGACTGAATACTGGGTACAACTTTCTATAAGACAATAATACTTTCAAAAGTAGCTTAAATAAGCTTCAAATCGGCAACCGCTGTAAATCTTTATTATTGCCAATCACCACCATCACTAATCCTTCATTAAGTATTTGACCAGGATTGGGGTTAGTCACAAACTTATCTCCATCACCAAGGGCTAAAACACTTAGACCAAATCTTTTACGTAGATCGAGTTGAGCAAGAGTTTTACCGTTAAATTCCTCTGGTACTAATACCTCGACGATACTATTTTCAGGATCTAATTCAAAACGTTCTAGAAAAGCAGGTTGGGTTAGGGTACTGGCTAAAGCACAACCTGCCTCGTATTCAGGAAATACTACCCGATCTGCACCAACTCGACGTAATACCTTACCATGAATCTCTGATGAGGCTTTGGCTACAACCTGTTCTACCCCCGCCTCTTTAACATTGAGAGTAGTTATAATACTTTCTTGGAGATAATTACCAATAGCGACAATTACCGTATCCATTTCAAAAATACCAGCTTCTTTGAGAGATTCTGGCTCGGTAGAATCAAGCTGAATAGCATGGGAGGCAATTCTTTGGGTCAAAGCTTGAGTCACTAACTTTTCGTCAATGTCTGTACCCAATACTTCGTAACCCATTTTATGCAAAGAAGTGCATACCGCTCGACCAAAACGTCCTAAACCAATTACGGCAAACTGACGATTTTTGGGGCGGGAGTTAGTTAAAAAATTGAGAGATTTCAATTTTGCCTTTTACCTGAATAATTCTAATTTTAACTATTGGCATTTTAATCTATGAACTCAACATACAGATTAATTTGTTTTATAAAAATTACTAACCAACCAAAAGATTTTCTTCAGGATATTGCAAAGTACTAGGACTAGGATCGCCAATAATAGCGGCAATCAAGATCAAAATACTGACTCGACCAATATACATCGCAAATACTAAGACGATCTTAGAAGCGGTAGCAAAACTAGAGGTAATGCCTGTAGATAAACCGACAGTGGCAAAAGCAGAAATAACCTCAAATAAAATTGGCAGAAATTGAAAGTCATGATCGATCACCGAAATCAAAAAAGTTACCAAGACAATAGACGCTGCCGTTCCAAATACTACCGCTACCGCCTTAAGAATTAAAGTGCTAGGAACTTCCCGTTGATATAAAACCACTTTATCTTTACCACGTAAAACTGACTTGGTGCTGTTGTATAAAATTCTAAAGGTTGTAGTTTTAATACCTCCGCCAGTACCACTAGGACTTGCTCCTATAAACATAAATCCCATAGTGATAAATAAGCCCGCAGTGGTCATTTCACCTAAATCGATGCTGTTAAACCCTGCTGTTCTGGTAGACATCGATTGAAACCAGGCAGCTAAGAATTTATCTTTAAAACTCAAATTGGCTAAGGTAGCGGAATTATTTAATTCGGTAAGAAAAAAAGCTATTGTACCCACCAACAACAACAAAAGAGTAGTACTAACAACCACCTTAAAATTTAAGGAAAAACAAAATCTTTCGGACTTGCCTTTAATTCGATCAACCGCCCACAGGTACATTTCAATAATTACCTGATAGCCAATGCCCCCAAAAATTACTAAAGCAGGGATAATTAGATTAACTGACCAAGAAGAACGATAGCCGACTAAACTATCAGAAAACAAGCTAAAGCCGGCATTATTCCAGGCACTAATGCTATGAAAAACTGAATACCATATACCAGTTGACCAACCAAACTCTTGGACGAAGGTACGTAGTAATAAGAAAATTCCCGTAATTTCAAAAATCATGGTGGTGGCAATGATCGATCGCACCAAACTATTACTTCCTTGCAAAAAAGGGCGATCAAATGATTCTTGAATGGCAAATTTTTGTCGGAGGTCAAACTTCCTACCCAAGAGTAAAATCAAAAAGGTAGTGGTCATCATGTATCCCAAACCACCGACTTGAATTAGCAACAAAATAGTTAACTGTCCCCAAAAGGAGAAGTCTTTACCCGTATCCACCACCGCTAAACCAGTCACGCAGACAGCAGAGGTAGAAGTAAATAAGGCGGTAATCAAGCTATTCCATTCCCCTGTTGTAGTGGCAAAGGGCATCATCAGTAATAGTGTTCCGATGACGATTAGAACTAGAAACCCCACACAAATTGTCCGCGCAATAGTCATGAATATAATTTAGTTTATTGTTTCAGTTATTCAATTATCAATCATTAACTAACTTACTTCTAAATTACTATTAGTGCGCTCGATTAACCATTTAACTAAATCTTGCCATTCGCTAGAGTTGGTCAAACTATTAACATCAAATTCTACTCCCCAGTTACGAGAAAACTCAGCAAAACTTTCAATCCAACTGACTAAAGTTTCCATACCCGAATTGGGACGATAGTGCCAGGCTTGTTTAAGATACTCGATCGTCTCAGTTTGATGCCCCGTATAGTGAAGATACCAAGCAATCCAAGTCAAAGTACCATAACGGACAGACTGCTCGATTAATCTTATCTGACTTGGTATGTTGGGTTGGGCAAAAAAATTATCGGTGACAGCCAAAAGCGATCGCGCCTGGGGCAAACCTTTGTGCATGGCACTTTCTGTATGTTGACGATAGTATACTGTAACTTCTCTAAGCCAAGCAGTTTTACAACCTTTTAAAGCCAATTTTAAAACTAGATTGGTATCTTCAGCGGGAGGAAAACGAGGGTCAAAACCGCCAACATATTGTAACCATTCACGACGAAACATCATGGCACTGGGTAATACTGGTTTCCAGCGCAACCAATTAGTTAGATTTAGTTCGGGAATGTTTTCCCAAGGACGAACATCTAATAATTTATTCCCTTCTGCATCAACCCGTTGCCAACCACTATGAACTATCCCGATATCGGGACGCTTGAGTAAGATGCTTATCTGGGCAGCTAACTTCCCAGGAAAGAAATAATCATCCGCATCTAAAAAGGCGATTAGACCAGCTTTGGCAATCGATATACCATGATTGCGGGCTGCTGCAACTCCTTGGTTTTTTTGTTTGACATAGCGAATGCGATCGTGACCTTTGGCTTCGCGATCGCAACAGGGTGCTAAAACTTCCTTTGTATTATCTGTCGAACCATCATCAATGATCACGATCTCAAAAGTGCAGTCCTCTTGCATGAGGACGCTTTCTACAGCTTGAACAATGTAGTCAGCGCAATTATAGCTAGGTATAATCACGCTGACTTGTGGCTCGCTGTTTAGTTCATTGCCTATACCTTGCATGATATCAAGTATGCAGTCCTATGAATTATCCTGATTAGGGCGTGTCATCAATTATTTCTTGCTACTACTATGCCATAAGCATCGGGATTCAGGTACTTTTGGGCTGCTGTTTGTAAATCTTGGGCGGATACAGATTGAATGTGTTGGGGATAATTAAGAGCAGGAGCAAGATCTTGTAGCTGAGAATAATAATAACCATAAAGGTTAGCGCGATCGCTGGGACGCTCGTTGGCAAAGACAAAGCGGTTGGCCACCTGAGTCCGAATGCGATCGATATCTTTGGCAGCAATTGGTTCGGTTTGAATAGCTCTTATTTGATTGGCGATCGCCTGTTCTACTTCGGCAATATTTTCGGTAGGTAAGGCAGCAGAGATATAAAATACTCCCTGATGAGTCTGGGTCATGTTGCTGACACCGATTTGATTGACTAGACCTTTTTCTTCGCGCAATTCTCTAAATAAACGGGATACTTTACCCTGTCCCAAAATTACCGCCAATATATCTAAGGCGTAAGTCTCATCCAAGTTTTCCATCCCCGGAACGCGCCACATCATTACTAACCGTCCCTGTTGTAAAGATTCATCGGTATATTCATGACGAACAGTTTCTCTAAAAGACTGTTCTGGAGTCAGATCGGGGATAGTATTTTTGGCATACTGACTACCAGCATCATAATGGCGATCAAAGGCTGTACTAACAGTATCAATCAACTCTTCAACAGGTAAATTACCTACCACTGCGGCTGTCATGGATTGGGGTTGATACCAGGCACCATGAAATTGCTGCATTTGCTGCGATCGCAAGTTTTCAATTACCGTTGCCGGGCCAAGTACGGGGCGACGATAGGGTAAAGTTTTATAACAGGTTTCCATTGCCCGATAAAAAGTACGACGGCGGGGACTATCTTCCGAACGACGAATTTCTTCTAATACTACTAGCTTTTCTCGTTCAAAAGCTTCATTTTCTAGACTAGGGTTTAACACCACATCTAGCTGTAAGGGCGCTAGTTCGGCAAAATCTTTGGGTGCAGTCGTAATGTAATAGTGGGTATAGTCTTGACTAGTCGCAGCGTTAGTTACCGCACCCCGTTCTTCAATTAACTGCTCAAATTCACCAATATTTAAATTTGGCGTACCTTTGAAAACCATGTGTTCCAAAAAGTGAGCCATGCCATTAATTTCGTCATTTTCTTTTGCCGATCCTACATCGATCCAGACATTGAGGTTCACGGCTTCAACAGGCATTTGTTCAGCAATTATAGTTAAACCATTATCAAGCTTTTTTATGGTTGGCGCGTTGAGCTTGGGCGAAAGAGTAAGGATGGAAGTCATTTATATATATGTTTAGCTATAGAAAATATATGGAAAACTTATAGTCATTCTAATGGTTATTTTCTCATGTCGGTTGATAGATTGCAGTACGTAGATCGATTAGAGTCAGCAGATTTAAGAACGCAAGGCTGGTGCTAAAAAACGAATCAGCTTAGATACAGTAGTTTTAATTGTTTCGGGATTGTTATTCTGAATTAATGCACCAGGCTTATTAGCTTCGGTTAATACTCTTAGCAGTACAGCAATTACCAAATCTAGTTTCCAGGTGAGTTCGGTACGAGATAAATCGGGAAGCGATCGCCCCAACGCATCTAGAAAAGCTCTTTGAGTCTCACCAAACTCTTGTTCTGCAATCTTGCGGACAGGATCTGGTTCTAAACGGCAGCGTCCCATAAACCTCGCGCAGCTGATGTTGTGTTGAGCAGAGGTTTCGTTGAATCGATTGTTACTATTAAGAATTACCTCCAAAGCAGGAGTCAAAAATGCTTCTAAAATCTTTTCTACTGTAGGGTTTTCGTATTTTGCCTGATACTGCTTGAGTTTGTTAAGCTCACTTTCTACTATGGGCTGGGCTGTTCGTGCTATCACCGCCCTCAACAAACCTTCTTTTGAGCCAAAATGATAGTTGACTGCAGATAAATTAACCTTAGCCTCTCGAACCACACTACGAAGGGACGTACCTGCAAAACCTTGCTCCGCAAACAGTCGTTCGGCAACATTGAGAATCTGTTCTTTGGTATCTGTAGAGTTCGTTTCGGTCATATTCAAACAAATGTTAGAAGCTTTCCCATAATATCGAGAAATACGTCGAGGACGACAAAACTATTTTTGAGGATAGACATTATAATTAATTTTCTTTTTTAGAGTTGATCTATTTTCAAACGTTTGTTTTAATTATAATATCTCGTATAAATTTATTTTGACTAGCTAATCTTCATTTTGCTGAATAGATCAGTATTTTTTCTGCTCGAATCGATGTAATTCAAATTAAAACAATCGACTGAGCTAAAACTTTTATTTTTGTGGCTTATGAGTTCAGAACAAATCTCCCAAGCAGATTCCCAAGATCAATCATCATTAAAATTAGCCGAACGTACTTCCAACAATAGAGGTAAATATTTTTACTTGCTTTTGGCGATTGGCGGTATCGGATTAATATTTTTGCTGGCTCGTCCGATCTTGATGACTTCAGCCGATGATACTCCTGCCGAAACCACAGCTAGAGTTTTACCTGTAGAGACAATTGAAGTTCAACCAGTAGATACTTATCAAGTATCTCGCACTTATACAGGGCAGATTGCTGCGGTGAGGACTAGTGATTTAGGATTTCCGCGTAGTGGTGAAATAGAGCAAATATATGTTGAAGAAGGCGATCGCGTAAACCAAAGACAGCCATTAGCCAAACTAGATACGCGCAACCTCCAAACCCAACGCCAACAGCTACTAGCAGAAAAAGCAGGGGCATCGGCTCAGTTATCGCAATTACAGACAGGGGCTAGAGTTGAGGATATTGATGCAGCCCAAGCAGCGGTACAAGATATTGAGCAACAGCTTAAACTACAGTCACAACAACGGCAAAGAAGAGAATTTTTATATGCTCAAGGAGCGATCGCCCAAGAAGAATTAGACGAGTTTTCTTTTGGAGAGGAGGCACTAAAAGCAAGGTTAGATCAAGCTGGCAGTAACTTAGCAGAATTAAAAAACGGTACGCGCCCCGAACAGGTAACTGCACAAGAAGCGATATTACAGCAGCTAGAAGCCAGAATTGCCGATCTCGATGTCAATCTTGATCAAAGCATTCTTAAAGCACCATTTGCAGGGATTGTAGCTCAAAGAGATTTAGATGAAGGAACAGTAGCCAATGCGGGGCAGTCAGTTATTCGTTTAATGGAGAATGCAACTCCCCAAGCACGGGTAGGAATGCCTAGCAGAGTCGCTAACGAGTTGATTGTCGGCAGTACACAAACACTCAAACTAGGCTCACAAACATACAAAGCAAAAGTAAGATCTATTTTGCCAGAAGTAAACGCCAATACTAGAACTCAAGTAGTAGTGTTTGATCTAGATGCTTCAGCGATTTCTGAGGTTAATCCTGGTAAAACAGTAAGGCTAGAACTAGCTCAGGATCTAAATAGCGGTGGCTATTGGGTACCAACGGAGGCTTTGACCCAGGGCATTAGAGGACTATGGACTTGTTATGGCATAACTACAGCAGAAGATGAGAATAACTATTTAGTCAAACAACATTCAGTAGAAATCATTCATCAATCAGGCGATCGCGTTTTGGTCAGAGGAACATTACAAGCTGGAGACCAAATTGTTGCCAGTGGCGTACATCGTTTAGTTCCAGGACAAAGAGTGAAAGTAGGGAGTAGGGAGTAGTGAGTAATTATCTCTTATTTTTCAAGAATCATGGTTAAGCCGTTTTATCGCAATATTCGTTTATTAATTTTGACGTTTATTCTCATCATTGCCTGGGGTTTTTCATCTTTTCAGACTTTACCTCGACAGGAAGATCCCGAACTAGTAAATCGCGTAGCAGTGGTTAAAACAGCTTTTCCTGGAGCAAGTGCGGAGCGAGTTGAAGCTTTGGTAACAGAAGTTTTGGAGGGAGAAATTGCCGAGATTGAGGAGATTAATACCCTAAGTTCTAATTCGCGAGTGGGTTTTTCTACAGTGACAATTGAGTTGGTTGAATCGGTTAAAGATGCTCAACCAATTTGGTCGAAAGTTCGAGATGAAATAGCTGATGCTGCTGCTGATCTCCCTGTAGGGGTTGGCGTTCCCGAACTAGAAGAGTCAAAAACCAAGGCATACACGGCGATCGCTTCTCTAACTTGGAATCAACCAAGCGAGCCGAATTATTCAATATTACGGCGTTATGCCGAACAGTTAGAAGTTGTGATGCGGGGGGTTAGTGGAACAGAGGAAGTAGAAATTTTTGGCGATCCCCAAGAAGAAGTTACGGTAGAAATTGACGTAACCGAACTAGTCGGGATAGGACTCTCTCCTCAAGAATTGGCACAACAAATCAGCTTAAGTGATGCCAAAGTATCCGCAGGACAATATCGAAGCGATCGCTCTAATATTGCGATCGAGGTAGACAGTGAGTTGGCAACTATTGAAAGAATTAGGCAGATCCCGATTCAAAATCAAGACGGACAGTTTACTCGTTTAAGCGATCTTGCTACTGTTAGCCGAGGTATTCGGCAACCAACGAGTGACTTGGCTTTGATCAGTGGTAAACCGGCAGTAGTTGTTGGAGTATTGATGAATTCGGGGTTAAGAATCGATCACTGGGCAGCAGAGGTAAAGGCTGAAATAGCCAATTTTGAAACTAGTTTGCCTCAAGGGGTTAGCTTGAATCTGATTTTCGATCAAAGTGCCTATGTCGAAGAACGAATTAGTACTCTACTAGGAAACCTAGTTATTGGTGCGCTACTAGTAGTCGGTGTCAGTTTAATTTCTATGGGCTGGCGTTCGGCATTAGTTGTCGGTATTGCTTTGCCCTTGACTACCTTGATGGTGTTTGGCTGGATGACATTAATTAAAATTCCGATCCATCAGATGTCGGTAACGGGATTGATTATTGCTTTAGGACTACTGATTGATAATGCGATCGTGGTGGTAGATGAAATTAAACTGGAGATGGATCGAGCAGAAGAACCACTCCAAGCGGTAATTAAGACGGTTAATTATCTTAAAGTACCTCTGTTTGCCTCTACCGTGACTACAATTATGACCTTCTTGCCAATCGCTCTACTTCCTGGGAGTGCGGGGGAATTTGTCGGTTCGATCGCTATTGGGGTAATTATGGCATTAATTACTTCTCTAGCACTTTCACTGACGGTAATTGCCTCTTTAGCAGCGAGAATGCTGGCTAATACAAAGCAAAAAATAGCTCAATTACAGCACGAAGCCAGACCGCAAACTACCCTAAACAAAATTCAGGCTTGGTTACTCCAACCCGATGCTTGGTGGAATACAGGGTTTACTTCTCCTAAGTTAGCTCATCCCTATCGCAAATCTCTAAGATTTACCCAAACCAAACCGCTACTAGCGATCGCCTTATGCTTCTTGATTCCGCTAATTGGTTTTATCAGTGCAGGAAGTCTCAAAAAACAGTTTTTTCCTTCTGTCTCCCGCGATCAATTTCAGATTGAGGTAGAGTTTTCTGCTTCAACAGCGATCGCTGAAACTCAAAAGAAAATATTAGCAGCAAGAGAAGTAATTCTTGCCCATCCTGATATTAAAGATGTTCACTGGTTTATTGGCGAAAGTGCGCCCAAGTTCTATTACAACTTTACGGGTAATCGAGAAAATCAGTCCAACTATGCTCAAGCAATGGTGCAGCTAAACACCGATCTAGATGTTGAAACCATAATTCAAGACATACAAAATGAATTGGATGCTAAATTGCCCTCCGCCCGTATTTTAGTCAGACAACTGCAACAAGGGCCTCCTTTTGATGCCCCGATTGAAATGCGGATTTTTGGTTCGGATCTCGCACAATTAAGACGCTTGGGCAGAGAAGTCAGAGCTATTTTAGTCAGTGTTCCCGATGTGGTTCATGTACGGGATGACCTCAGCGAAACGTTACCTAAACTGGCATTATCTATAGATGAAGAAAATGCTAGACAAGCAGGCTTGACTAATACAGCGATCGCTGGGCAGCTTGAAGCATATTTAGAAGGTGCGATCGGCGGTTCAATTCTCGAAGCAACAGAAAACTTACCTGTTAGAGTACGAGTTAGTAATGCGCAACGGGCAGATCTTAGCCAAATTATCGGCTTGAATCTTAGTTCTCCAGCTAGGGAAAACAATAATTTTCTCTCTACATCTGCATTAGGAGAATTCAATCTACAACCACAGCTATCAACTATTGCCCGTCGCAACGAACAGCGAGTTAATATCGTTCAGGGATATATTACTGCAGGAGTCCTACCTTCTGTTATCCAGGCAAAGTTTGAGGATAAGTTGGCAGCAGCAGAATTCAAATTACCTCCTGGCTATCGTTATGAATGGGGTGGCGAACTATCAGAAAGTAGTGAGGCTCAAGGAAATTTAGCCTTATACGTGCCAATTTTGTTAGTCGTAATGATGACCGCATTAGTGCTATCTCTCGGTTCTTTTCGCCAAGCAGGAATAGTGGCAGGGGTGGCAGTAGGCTGTATTGGAACTGCTTTATTTTCCCTCAAGGTTGCAGGTGCGCCTTTAGGCTTTATGGCAATTATCGGCACAATGGGTTTAGTGGGAATCGCAATCAACGATACGATTGTAGTGCTTTCGGCTTTAAATGAACATACCGAAGCAAGAGAAGGAAAACGACAAGCTGTAGAAAATGTGGTAATAAAAGCTACTCGCCACGTTATTACTACTACTATCACGACGATCGCTGGATTTGTTCCTCTACTCATTAGTGGAGGTCCTTTCTGGCGACCATTGGCGATCGCAATTACAGGGGGAATTAGCGGTTCATCAATCTTGGCTTTGTATTTTGTACCTGCGGTTTATTTATGGATTAAACAAAGATCGACAAACCCTGACAATCAAGGAGATCTTGATGAACAAAGTACTGAAGTGGTAGTTGGAGTTGATGGTTAACTTCTTATTCAAGATTTATTTTGATTGACTGGATGTTGACCATAAAAAGGCACAATATCCGACCACTGAGAAGTTATTCCTTGTTGCCAGCTAGCATAAGCCAGATCCAGCACGTTAGTTACGGTAGTAGCAATATCGCCCTCTGCTTTAATTAGTTTATAGGGAGATTCTAAGTTATTCAAAGTTGATTGCCATTGTTCGGCTGTCATCAAGCTATCTTCTAGATAGGTTTGTAAATATCCTCGATCGTCTAGCTGATAAATAGCGGTAAATAGCTGTTCTCGTCTAGCATCCATTTCTACTGCTAACAAATCTTTACCAAGATAGTTTTGGGCTACGGCGATCGCTGCAAGATTGGAAATACCAAATAAGGGAATGTCTAACTGCTGGGCAATAGTACGGGCGGTTACTACTCCTACTCTAGTTCCTGTAAAGCCTCCTGGTCCTTTGGCTACGGCGACAAACTCAAGATCCTGCCATGTTTGGGGAGTGAGAATTTCCTGTAGACATAGGTGTAGCTGCGATGCCAATCCTCTACCTAAATCCCATACTCGATGGCGACTGTCTCCAACATAATTATTAATAGCTATTCCTAGTTGTGGTGTACTAGTATGAAAGGCGATCGCATATTTATTGTTATTTAGACTGGGCATATATTGAGCAACTACGACAATGATAAATGTCTACTGAATAAATGTTTAATTTTAAAAGATGTCTGTAGCGAATATTGAATCAGGAAATCGACCACCTGTAAATAAAGTTAGTCCTAGTAAGTGGATTAGGCAAAATTTATTTAGTACTTGGTATAACTATATTTTGACTCTTCTCAGTCTCTGGTTGATTTATTGGGTTATTAGTAATTTGTTTACCTGGGCATTTTCTCAGGCGCAATGGCAGGTTATTGGCGCTAACTGGCGGTTGTTTTTTGTTGGTAGATATCCTGTTAAGGATCTGTGGCGCGCTTGGGTAACTCTAGGGGTAATTGTCAGTTTGGGCGGTGTCTCCTGGGGAATATTGGCTCAAAAAGCTGCAACTCTATTCAGCCCGCGAATTTTGATTGTCTTGGGCATTGTTGCTGCCACCTGTTTTGCTGTTGCTATTCCTGGGGGAATTCAATCTAGCATTATTCTCGTAGGAATGTTGATCTTATTGATTGTCGCTGCTTTAGCAGGGAAAACGATAGCTAAAAAATTTCCTAACCTTAGTAGCTGGTTGCCCTTGTTGTGGTTGTTGGCTTTTAGCTTTAATGTTTGGTTACTCTTAAACGCCAATAATATTAAATTGGATCGAGTTAGTGGCTTGATGTTAACTATTCCTATCGCCATTGTCAGCATTGTTTTGTGTTTCCCCTTTGGAGTATTGCTGGCTTTGGGCAGACAAAGTAATTTACCAATAATTCGCTGGCTGTCAGTGGCATATATTGAATTGATTCGCGGATTTCCTTTGATTACTATTCTGTTTATGGCACAGGTAATGTTGCCGCTAGTATTACCAGCAGATGTCCGTCTGGATCGGGTAGTACGAGCGATCGCTGGCTTTACTATTTATAGTGCTGCCTATCTTGCCGAAAATGTTCGTGGTGGTTTGCAGTCGATTCCTCGCGGACAAACTGAAGCAGCTAAAGCCTTGGGCTTAAATCCAATTTATACCTTGAGCTTTATTATTTTGCCCCAAGCACTTAAAACCGTTATACCCAGTATGGTGGGACAGTTTATTGCTTTGTTTAAAGATACATCTTTACTGGCGATCGTCGGTCTTACCGATCTTCTGGGGATGTCTCAATCAATCATTGCCAATCCTAAATATCTGGGGCGTTACGGAGAAGTATATTTATTTGTAGCCGTGATTTATTTTATCTGTTGCTATGCTATGTCTTTAGCTAGTAGAAAACTAGAAAAAACTTAAGTAGAGATTTTAAAATCCCTCAAAGGCTTAGAGCTTAAAGCCTAGAGCCTAAAATGACTAAAACCATTTCATCGCCGTAACCCGAAAGAAGCCTGACTAACAGAAACAGCCCAAATGGACGTGATAGAATGACAAGCGAATAATCACCCAAGCTAAAGCTTTAAATCTGGTAAAAAATGGCTGAGGAAAAAAACAATCAAAAACAGGCAAAACCCGCTGCAGAAAAAAAACCTGCTGCAAAAGCTAAAAAAGAGAAACCACCCAAGCTAGAGGACAAGCCATTTAGCGAATTTATTCAAGAGCATTACCTGCCCACGCTAACTAAAGCAATGGCAGAAGAAGGTATTGAAGATCTAGAGCTTACTTTTGTACAGCAGGGTGTACCAATTAAGGGTGCAAACCCCAACGAACCTTGTTGGCAAGTAATTGGTAAATGGGATAATGGCGATCGCCAATTTAATGTATATTTTCCCGACGAAGATATCAAGGGTCAAAAAGCGTTTTCTAGTGCGACTTACGGCAACCCTCCTAGCACTCTAGAATCTTTTATGATTGATGAAAGAAGAGTCAATCTAGAGCTTTTAGTTCTTTATACTATCCAACGTCTCAACGCTCAAAAATGGCTGACCAGGAATTAAATTAGTTTGAGTTTGAGACTGTATATCGAAGAGGCGAATTAACTATCGCCTCTATTTTTTATTCATAATTTATTTTAAAAATAGTAATTTAATGTATTTAAAAGTAAATAAGATATAAGACAATTACTTTATATATATTTCATCAATAATTTGCTTTTTTTTATCAAAACAATATGTTTATTTTGTTTAGTAAACCTACAATATGAGATGTTGTTTATCTAAGAATTATCGATGGATTGTTCAAGTATTCATACAGAGATAGAACGACTGAATTTGAAATGGCAAGAATATGATTTTGGCGATACTCTCTATGCAGAAATACCTATTTCTAGATTTTTGTCACAAACTAGTATTGATCAAAGCTGCGAAACTCAAAAATATATAATTAAGTTTCAAGATAATGGTTATGTTTTAACCTTCAAGGAAAAAGAAGAACTATCTTTACTCACCCGAATAATTGCTATATTTACTATTATTAAATCTACAGTATTTCAAGACAAAATTAATGATCACCGAAGGAAAGAACAGTTTGTAGAATACTAAATTAAAAGATTAATAATTATAACAAAATCATTATTACTCATATTGTAGTAATAATGATTTTTTTTAATTTAACTAGTTATTACATTGGTAATTGAAAAGGATTAGAAAGATAGTTAGCGGTGTTTTCGACTAAGGCGATCGCATTTTCATAAAGCATTCTTTTCGGGCCTAATATACCTACGCTACCAACGGGAGTATCATCTTGATAGTAGTTAGCCGAAATTAAAGTACAGCTTTGCATTGGTTCGAGATAATTTTCTTCGCCAATTCTAATAGTTACCCGTTTGAGAAGATTTTCTGTTTGGGGGAAGGTAAAAATAGCGGGTAATAGTTGCTCTTGTTGTTCTTCTAGCAAAGATAAAAGAGTCTGTACCTGCTGTAGCTGAGAAAACTCTGGATGACGCAAAAACTCGGCTACGCCATGAATTAAGATCGGGCTAGTATTATGAGCCTGGAAAGCTAATTTGAGGCTATCTAGTAAAGTAGTAAAAAAATCGGTATATTGAGTAAATTCGCGATCGAGTTCAGCCCAGTCTAAAGTTGTAATTTCGTTTAAAGAACGTCCCTTTAGTTGATAATCCAAAAAATTGGATAATACTTGTAATTCATCTTGAATAATTGATTCGTCTGTGGAATCTTTTTGTAAAGGAGATTCAATCAAAATTGACTGGGTTTGCAACGAATCTGTTACCACAATCAACATGACTTGATTATCCGCTATTCGTACCAATTGCAAATGACGCAAAGTACTATTAAAATTTTGAGGAAAAGTAATTAAAGCAATATGACCGCTTAAAGCTGCTAACATTTTGGCTGCACGCTGCAATAAGCCTTCAAAACTAGCTCTAGCTACCCTTAGCTCTTTTTGAAGAGATTTTTGAATAGTCTTCTTGACATTACTATTCGGTACGATTAGATGGTCTACATAAGTACGATAGCCCGAATCAGAGGGAACTCTACCCGCTGATGTGTGGGGTTGATAGAGTAATCCTGCTTCTTCTAACCGTCCCATCACATTGCGAATAGTGGCAGAACTAACGTTAAAGTCATATTCCTTGGCTAAAGTTTTTGAGGCTACTGGCTCGGCGGTAGCAATATAGTGCTTAATAGTAGCTTTTAATATATTTTGATATCTCGCACTTAGATCGGATTGGTGTGCCATTAAATATAATTGCTAGTGAATATTAATTTGAGAATTTTGAGAATTTTTTTTCTGTAAAGATAAATCAGTCTATTAATAACGACGAATAGTAGAATCAACAAAACGGGAATAGGCATCTATACCTCCCATAACATTCTGAACATTACTAAACCCCCTCATCGCCAACCATTGACATAGCTGTGCCGATCGCATTCCATGATGGCATATAACTATTGTTTCCGCCTCTGGTTGAAGTTCACTTAAAATTTGTTCAGACCATTGTTCAAACTCGCTTAAAGGATATATGGCAAATCCTGTAATTTCGGCGATCGCCACTTCGTTTCTTTCTCGCACATCAATCAACTGTAAAGTAGAATCAGCTGATCCTAATCTTATCGCTAGTTGATTTACGTCAATTTCAGGGATTGGACTACTGTAAAACACTATAATTATTAAAAATATTGACTATATTTTAACTATGTTTTAATTTTCCCTCAGTTTCTTCGCGATTTATTGTTAATTTTTTTACGAGTTGAGCATATCTATAATCTTAAGTATCGCGCAAACCCTTATTTTGATACATATACCAAAAATACTTTGAGTAATGAAATTTCCTGCTTTTTTTAGGACTTTGCTCGTAGGAGCGATCGCGATTTTCCTCGTCGCGCTTTTGGGTTGGGGTTGGCTGGTTAGCCGTAGCTCGCTCGCTTTATTAACAGGGGGCGTAAATTATTTTCCTCAGGCTGCGACATATTTGCCTAAGCAAGCTCCAGCAATCGTTTCTTTACTGACCAATCCCGATAAGTTAAATGCCTTGCATCAGGTTACTTTACCCCTCAAGGAGCGAAGACACGATCTTTTAGAGTGGCAGCAGTGGGAGCAAGATTTGGCTAGTAAAATCGGTTTAGATTATCAACACGATCTCAAACCCTGGTTGGGAGATGAAATTACTTTTGCGATCGCTAGTCTAGATCTCCCCAGTAGTTCCCAACAGAAAGTTCAGCCAGGCTACATTTTGGCACTCGCGACCAAAAACCCGAAACGGGCTCAAGAATGTCTCCGTGATTTTTACCAGGAGAAAAACAACACCACGATCGAAACCTATAAACGAGCTAATATTATTGTCGCCGATCGCAATTCTTCTCTTTGGAGTAGCGTGCTTGTAGGGGACTTTGTTTTGTTTGCCAACTCTCCTCAATTACTTAGAGAAGCGATTAACCAAGCTCAAGCGATTGATTTGAATTTGCAGCAGTCGGCAGCTTATCAAACAGCTTTAGCCAATGTTGAGCAACCCCAGATTGGGATTGGTTATTTTGATGTTTTGGGTTTATCTGCTTGGTTGGATAAGTCAACCGTGGCTACTTATGGTGATAAACAAACCTTGAGCTTCTCTTTATCCGTTAAAGGAGCAAATTTATCCGCTAAAACTGTACTACTCAATCCTAGTAATGCTCAAGTTGGGAAATCTTTTTTAGATAACCCTGAATTACAGCAAATCTTTAATTCTCTTGACTTTAATCGCTCTAATTCTACCTATATCGAGCTTCGAGGTAGTAAGTCTTTGTTAGAAGATCGCATTCCCTTGTACAAAGTAACCAAACTGGCTATTGGGTCATTATTTCCCCATTTAAAAGCGATCGCCATTAAAAACCTAGCTCGACTAGATAATGCCACTCGTTTCAATATTGTGTTCTATTTATCGCAACTAACCATATTTTATTCTTGATAATCACTTTGTATTTCCACATCTAAAGTATCTTCATCGACACAAATATATAAAACATTAGGGCGACAACATACCTGACAATCTTCGGTGTATGATTGCTGCATTCCCGCGCTAATATCGACAAAAGTACTATTAGTTTCGCCACAAAAAGCACAAACATATTCAGATGTGGTTTGCATATTGGTTAATTGTTGATGGTTGATGGTTGATTATTAATTGATAAAGCTTCGTTGAGATGTTTGACTAAAGTTTTTTGGGGTAATGGTCCTTGTAGATGTTGCCAGGGAAGTATTGTATCTTCTACATCCCACAAATCGCGAATATAATAGTCCAAGGGTGGTATTTCTCCTCGTAATTGCTTAAAGGCGCGTTTATAGCTACCCACAGAGTCGCCAAATTCCCTAGTTAAAAGTAATAGTTTTCCTAAACGGCGATCGCCACGAGAAATGAGAGCCTGAATAACTGACCAATTGTAACTTTCAGGACGAAAATCAATACCTTGCCTTCTCAAATTCTTCTCCAAATACTTCAATCGTTTTTTGGCATCGGGATTAACACCGTACCATTGAAAAGGAGTATGAGATTTTGGCACAAAAGTACTGCAACCAAGAGTTAAGCGCAAACCTGAAGCAGCTTTCTTAATTGCCGACATCATCTCTACCGTTTGTTCCACATCACTCATAGATTCTCCAGGAATACCTACCATGCCATAGAGTTTGAGGGCTTTTAAACCTCCTGCTTTAGCATTAACTGCTGCCTGAATTATTTCCTCATTAGTCAGTTTTTTATTCACAATTTGTCGGACTTTCTCCGAACCACTTTCCACAGCGATCGTAATCGAACGAGTATCGCGGTTGGCTAAAGTAGTAGCTAGTTTTTTAGTTACGGTATTAGTCCGCACCGAAGCAATACTGAGACGGACATCTTGATATTGGGGTTGAGATAAATAATCAAGGATAGTTTCAAATTCGGGATGTTGGGTTACAGATGCACCAAGTAAACCCAAACGCTTAGTTACTTTTAAGCCTTTTTCAATGGCAGGAATGAGAGAACCTTCCAAAGATGCAGTGCGAAAGGGTAATGTAAGATAGCTAGCCAAACAAAAGCGGCACATTTCAGGACAGCTACGCACCACTTCAACCATATAAATATTTTCCCAGGCTGCTTTTTCGGTTACTACCGTAGAAGCAGACAGAGTATTACCCCGATAGGTTTGTTTTTGGACTTGGGGGGGAATATCAGTATCTTTAGGAGAGATAGAAGCGATCGCACCATCGAGACTGTGATAAGTTACTTCATATAGGCTAGGAATATAAATTCCTGGGACTTGTCCTAAGTGTTTGAGCTTAGTCTGGCGATCTGCATTTCTCACCTGTTGATAAGCATCAATAAAGTCATCTAATAAATCTTCCCCATCACCAAGTAGGATGACATCAAAAAAATCGGCTAAAGGTTCGGGGTTGGCAGTTAAAACCGTACCACCGCCAAATACTAAAGGGTGATCTGCTGTTCTCTCAAGACTATGGAGGGGAATATCTAGAGATTCGAGTAAATTAAAAATATTAATATAGTCTAGTTCCCAGGATACCGAAAATCCTAGTAATTCAGGACTGCGAGGTAATAATTCACTGAGATTGGTAAACAAACGACTGACATCAACATCCGCACGCATTGCTAAAGTCGCCCAGACAATCTGAAAACCCAGACTCGTAATACCAATCGTATATTCGTTAGGAAAGGCAAAAATCAGAGGAATAGCGTCATTTTCTGGAGTAACAGGGTCAAATAATAAGCGTTCTTGTTGAAATACAGACACAGATAATTAATTTTAGGTACTAAGTAATGGCAAAAAGGAAGATCTACCTAGAGTAATTATCGATCGCTTTGGGATCATGTAGCAAAAAACTGTTATTTCTATACTGTTGTTTCTATATTGATAGCAGGCTGTGAACTGCGACAGCAATATAGAAACAACGACAATTAATTATTGTGACTTTACCTATAACTTTGCCAGGTATTGAATCATAAATATTTATACTCTTCAAATCGACTTTTAACGTTATAAAAAATTAACAATTATCAAGTATTTGACCCATAAGCTTGCCGTAAGTACATAAGGTCTTCGTGAATGTGCAGTTTATGTTCGAGTTCCAACAATTAAAGCTGCTCGAAAAATGAAGGAGCGTATTCGTCGTCTTACGAACGAAGAACCTTTGGTTGTCGTTTCTAAAGATGATGACCCAAATTCAAACTTTTCTCAGAAAAAAGATCCAAGCAAATTGATTGAGGAATTTGCAGCAGAAACAGGTCGTTCTGCAAGATCTTGGATTATTGGAGTGGGAATGTTGGGAGAAGGTGTCTCTATAAAACGCCTAAAGTATCGTATTCACGCAACTAATATTCGCGCTCCTTTATCTTTTATGCAAGATTTAGGGCGTTTATTACGGAAGTTTCCCGAAGATAATCCAGAACCAGTAGAAACGTTGATACCTGCTCATCCTGAATTAATTCGATTGGCTATAGATGCCATGAATGAAGTAGCTCATGTAATTAATGAGCGAGAGGAAGATGCTAAGTCAGATAATGAAGAAATTAAAGAAGGAGATGGGGATGAAGAAACTATTACCTCTTCTTTTCAACCATTGGCTTCTACTGGCGAGTTAGCATCACAAATTGTTGATGGAGAGGAAATTTCAGACGAGTACACCAGTGTTGCGGAATGGGCAGTAGCCAATAAAGAGATCTGGAGACATTGGGGTAAAACTCCTGCTCACTTAGCTCAAATGCTACAGGGAGATAGAGCTTTATTTGAATTGCTACGTCAGGAGTTTTTGGGTAATTCAACTTCTAATAGCGTTACTGAATCTCCAGCAGAGAAAGTTCCTGATGGATTCCCTTCTGAATATGCAACATGGCTATTAGATGAGAAAACAAATTATGCCAGAAAACAAGCTCATACGAAAGCACAAAACCTAGCTTATACACTTTATCCAAGTATAAATAATTACCAATTAGGCAAAAGAATCAGTGAGATTCACACCATATCAAGACGTAGATGTGAACAATCATTAACAGGACATATCGGACACGAAGGTTGGGAAGAAATTTATTTATGGCTTCTCGACAGAATTGCCGATGCTAATCAACGTAAATTAGAAGGTACGGAGGATTTGTAATGGACATGAAAGTAACTATTATTGACCCTGCTCAACATAATGCTCCTGACACCGCAGTCATTCAAAAGGTAGCCTCAGAAAATGAACGATTGCCTAATGGCGAACATGAAAAGGCAGTCAAAGCTTTTTATTTCTCCGATAGTATAGCCTCTGGTATTGGGAAAGATTTTGCATTCGTCGAGAAAATACCCCAGCTAATCAATCAAATTATTGAAAATAAGTCTTGGGAATGTTTGTATGTTTCTAAAGGTGTAGTCACTCCTTATTACTGTCGGTATACCAAAGGAAATGATTCTGAGAATTTTAAAGCCTTTATCGCTGCCAAACGTCCTAATGGTTTAGGTACAACTATAGAAACATTAGACCGTTTGTTAGAAGCAGAGTTAGAAGTACAACGAAAGTTCAGAGAGATTTTTGTACAATCTCATCAGGGCGAAAGAACTGACTTAGCAACTTCGGCTCTTCGAAAGCCGAAGTTATTTAATCCCAGCCATGAAAAGCGTATAAGAGCAGCTAATAGAGCAGGAGAAGCAATTCCAGTAATAGGAGAGTTGTTAGACAGAGGTTTAATAGCCATAGACATTGCTGCTAAATTAGGTCGTGACATCAAAGATCCTGATAACCTTACCGCCGAAGAAAGAGAATACGTTGATAGACGAGATTTAGTTGGCTTAAGAATCAAAGAGTACATTAATACTAACGCAGTTCCAGATGATGAAGATAAAGAACCTGCTTACCGCCGTAAACTGAATGAGTTTGTCAAAGACTTGCTGGGAATCAAAAATCGTTCCAAATCGGTAAGAATGGACAACCCCAAGAAAGCTGCTCAAAAACTACTTCAGTTTTATCAAGGAGAAAAGCTACAAGAGTTACTGGAGTATCTAGGTAAAGGAATAAATCAGGATATTAATTCCCAGAAAAAAGACAATGGTTCTCAACCAAATGTTACCGATTTTAGAAACACTCCGAATGAGAAATCTAGTTATGACCAAGGCTTAAAATCGACAGACTCATCTGCTCATTTAAACGGCAATAATTCTAGTCACAGAGAAAAATCATCAACAGGAGAAATATCTGAAAATTCTTCGGTGTCTAAATCTCCTCTAACCCTATCTGAACTAGCTGAACGTTTAAGAAGAAAACCAAAAACTATCAATGCCAAAAGAAACGAAGGGTTAGAAATATTTCTGGAATGGACGAAGAAAAAAGACCCCGATGGTATTGCTTGGCAAAGAAGCGACAAAAAGCAAGGAAAATCTTATTTATTTTTTCCTGTTGAAGAAGCTCAAAATGAGGAGAAAGATTAAATGCTATCTCAGTCAGAATTTGATGCTTGGTGTGACCGTCTGGGATTATCTCATCAAGCTCAAGAATTAATCCAAAGAATACGTACATCAGAACCATCTCGTAATGTTGGAGGTGGCAGCAAAAATGTTTTTGGACGCTATCCTAGTTGCAAGATGGGAGTCACCATTCAGTTTGAATCCCATAAAGTTGAACTTCCTACTATTTATCAATTTGAACACGATGATGATGTTCTAGGAACAAATGACATTTTGGAAACATAATCTTGCCAAGTCGTTTTGGAAGGATAAGCTTACCTAAACGGCAAAGTTATGGGTAAAGTCACATAAATGTATAGTATAAAAAATGGGTCGCCTGGGATTCGAACCCAGAACCAATCGGTTAAAAGCCGAGTACTCTACCGTTGAGCTAGCGACCCGTGACACACAAGAACTAAATCTCTTTGTTCTCACGGATATAAATCATAGCATGACTCAATCCAAAAAATCACTATTTTATAAAATTAAAGTTTTTTTTTTGTTTATGACAGCTTTTTGCAGGGTCGACGATAACCAAGAAAAGTACTGGGGATATACAGGTAGTCTAGGTTTTAAGCTCCACCCAGCAGGTTCTAAAATTTGAACTAAAGAATTATAAGTAGGGTGAGGATAATCTGGGTTCACCTCATCCTTTGGACTAATACCTCCAAGATCTGTAGCTCCAGCAGTTAGACATTTCAATAAAAAAGTAGACTCTGCCACAAGATTGGGCGGGATTTGAATCGAAATGCTTTTTGGTAAAATTTCTTTTGCCAAAGCAATGATTTCGGGTAAAAGATTAGGATCAAATTTAGGAATATCTGCTTCTTGTTCCCTACCTATACTATGAGGCTGCAAAATCACTTCTTGAATATGACCCCATTTTTTCTGAATTTGAGCGATCGCTTTTAAGGAATCTTCAATATCCGTTTGGGTTTCTCCAATACCCAGAAGCAATCCTGTTGTAAATGGTATTTTTAGTTTTCCTGCCCACTCTAACTGTTGCAAACGTAATTCTGGTTGTTTGCTGGGAGCTTGTTGATGAACTGTCTGCATAAACTTGGGATTGCTCTGCTCTAACATTAAACCCATCGAAACATTAACTTCTTTAAGCTGTCTCATTTCTGACCAGCTAAGTGGACCAGCATTTGTATGAGGTAAAAAGCCCATAGACAAAGATATTTGACAAATATCGTAAATTTTTGTGAACCATTGTGCTCTATTACTAGACAATGGATGGGTTTCTCCACTCAAAACTAGAATCTCTGCAATATGGTCTGAATCTAGCTTTTGCAAAGTTTTAGTAACATCATTTAAAGATATGGCTGTACCTTTACCAAGATCAATCCGAAAATTACAGTAATCACATCGATTAAAGCATTCGTAGGTAGGGACTATTGTATGGGCTGGACTATATGTAATTGTTCGATTCATCAACACAAATAAGAACTACTTATACTTTATACAAGAAAATATTTCATTAAAAAGCTTCACAAAACTCAAAACTGTTTTATACTGATTAGTGTCAGTTCAATCGAACCTAGACAATTAAATAAATAACGCAATCATATAACACATGACTACTACTCTACAACAACGCGAAACTCGCGGTGCATGGGAGAATTTTTGTCAGTGGATTACAAGCACCAATAACCGCATCTATGTCGGTTGGTTTGGCGTCTTGATGATTCCGACACTTCTTGCAGCTACCACTTGTTTCCTAATCGCATTTGTCGCAGCACCTCCTGTTGACATCGATGGAATCAGAGAACCCGTAGCAGGTTCCTTACTATACGGTAACAACA
>Ga0209093_1000049_pt1 | contig 64157 bp, 67 predicted proteins | sample SidtaG_4_FD_187450 | JGI IMG/M metagenome (GOLD analysis project Ga0209093, IMG submission 187450) | Marine algal microbial communities from Sidmouth, United Kingdom - Sidmouth_Male1 metaG (SPAdes) (version 2) | ecosystem: Host-associated > Algae > Red algae > Unclassified | place: Sidmouth...
ATAAACATCAATTTCGCTGCCTGCTTTTTCGTTAGTTTCGTTTAGTTTTGAAGCTTGATCTACCGTAATACCTAAAATTTGATATCCCAAATCTTCGACTTCCGTTTTTATATCCGTTAGTTCGGCTAAGTGTTTTCTACAATAGCCGCACCAAGCTCCTCTATAAAAAACAAGCACGGTCGGTTTGCTATTCACTAAGCTATCTAAAGTAATCATCTCCGCATCGGTGGTGGCTAACATAGTTGACGGAATTTCACTACCTACTTTTAAAGGGCATACATCAAACATGGTATTTTGCGCTCCTACAATTAGCGTGCAAAACATAAGCATCATAAAAAATAACCTTTTCATAAAATATTGTTTTATTGGCTAAAGATAAAGGCGAATTTCATGCCAACAAAATCTTTGTTCATCTATAATTGTAGAAACTAATATTTCTGCTAAAAAGGCAATCGCACACAAGCGTTCTTAAAAAAAATATGATAACCTTTAGCGGCTAAATTTTAGAAGCGAAATGGTTGGCCCACGCAAAAATTTTGGTCCTGCCATCCGTTCAAATACCATTTTGCCAACGCTTCTTAGCTAAACCCAAACACCCAACAAAAATGGTATAACCACTCCTGTCAGGGCTATTTTTCTGGCCTTGCTCAGTCGTATTAACCGACGCTATTATTTTAACTCCAGTAATAAACCCTGCAGTGTTTATCTCAAATATCTAATTTTTACGGAACGTCTTTAATCAAAACGAAGTTGTAATATTAAACAATAGCATTTAAACTTGCGTATTTACATTTCATATCCCAGGGCAATAAAACTAGATGAATTTTTAAGCAAGCAACAAAAAGCTACCTTTAGCTATACTGAAATTGCTTGCACAAAATTGGAGAAAAACCAACCGCTCAAAATCCCTAAAGGTTATGTGGAGGATTATAATTTTATAAACATTGGTAAGGGAGACCAAACTTGGGAAAAAGCTAAAACAGCAATACAACAATGGAAACATTTTCCACCTTCATTTACAAAAATATACCCTAACACTACAAAAATAGAAGCAGGCAACATAGTGGTTGTAATGATTAATATTCTGGGCTTATGGTGCAGAAACCCTGCTAAAATTGTTTATACTTTTAATAAACCTAATCGCTTTGGTTTTGCTTATGGTACATTACAAGAACACGCAGAGCAAGGTGAAGAAGCTTTTTGGATTAGCCGTAACAACAACAACCAAATCACTTACCATCTTCGGGCAATTTCAAAGCCTAAATTTTGGGCTGCTAAATTAGCTTATCCGCTAGCCAGAAAGTACCAGCGTAAGTTTGCCCTTGAATCGATGCAAAACTTGAAAGATATCTGCCAGGTGTAAAATCACATCTGTGATTATCTAAACCTTAATAAACAGCATCTTACCAAAAACCCGAAACCCAAACCAGCCAATATGAAAATAAAAGGTAATGCAGGTGCTAAAAAACGACTGTCCCAATTAATACAGGTTACCAATACAAGAAGGCAAGACCAGCCTGTTAAAGTAAGTAGATAAACTTTAATGGCTGTTGATATTTTACTTTTCCAGCAGCAAAATACTGCAATAATATTGAACTATTGCAAAAAGAGCGCATAGTAAAATTTGCGTATAAAATTTAACTATATTCTTAATAATATTAGCCATAGTTTTGAGTTAAATGGAACTTCTTTTTTAAAGTAAGTGTTTCAAATTTATAGTTTGTTTTTTCAATCCATAATTTTGATTAGCTAAAAGCAAATTAGATTTATATTATAAGAAATTATAAAAATAATGTCGACAACTCATTTTCGTTTAAATGTTTATAAAATAATTGACATTAATAAATAAATTTCGTATAATTTGCAGATTGTTAATTTAAAAGTAATAAATGGGTAAATCACAAGAAACCTTTGGTAAAAAAGAAAGAGAGAAAAAACGCCTAAAGAAAAAACAAGACAAAAAAGTTAAAGCAGCCGAACGTAGAGCTAATGCTACTGCCAATGGTGATTTGGAGACGATGATGGCATACATTGACGAAAATGGAAACATTGTTGATGAACCGCCAGATCCGACTAAGAAAAAAGTAGTTAAGGCAGAAGATATTGAAATAGGTATACCGAAAAGAGATGCAGCAGAAGAGCCAGCAGAAAAAATTGGTATAATTGAGTTTTTCAATACTGATAAAGGTTATGGTTTTATAAAAGATACCAATTCAAAAGAAAAGTATTTCTTTCATATAAAAGGTGTGTTAGATGATGAAGTTAAGGAAGGTAATAGAGTTAATTTTGAGTTAGAAAAAGGCCTTAAAGGTATGAACGCTGTTAATGTAATGAAGGTTTAATTACAAACCTTTATTCGTTTTTATCATCACAACAAAACCTTATAACCTCCAATTTGTAAAAATCATAAAACAATTATATATTGAACTTTATGATTAATGATAAACCAAATATCTCCAAAGAAACCGATAGGCCTACTATTTTCAAAAACTGGAGTACTTTGTATTTAATAGTAATTATTTTACATATTATCTTAATTACTTTCTTTACTTTATTAACCAAAGTCTATTCGTAAATGCATAGTATAGATTGGTTTATTTTATTCGGTATTATTGGCTTAATAATAGGTTACGGTATTTGGAAAACTAGAGGCATAAAAGATACCCGTGGCTACCTACAAGGTGAAAAAAACTTAAAATGGTGGACGATAGGGCTATCTGTAATGGCCACCCAAGCCAGCGCCATCACTTTTCTTTCTACACCTGGCCAAGCTTATAATGAAGGTATGGGTTTTGCCCAGTTTTATTTTGGCTTGCCAATTGCCATGGTTATACTCTGCATTTTTGTATTACCTATTTTTTATCGACTCAATGTATTTACTGCTTACGAATATCTGGAAGATCGCTTTGATTTAAAAACAAGAACGTTAACTGCTGCTCTGTTTTTATTGCAGCGTGGTTTGGCGGCCGGCATTACCATATATGCTCCTGCAATCATCCTCTCTACCATGTTGGGTTGGAGTTTAGAAACCACCACTATTTTAATAGGTTTTCTGGTTATTACTTACACCGTAACTGGTGGTTCGGAAGCAGTTAGTCAAACCCAAAAGCAACAAATGATTGTAATTTTAACCGGAATGTTTATTGCATTGCTGGTCATTATTTTTAAACTACCCGAAAATGTTAGCCTTTCCGATGCCGTTTCGGTAGCGGGCAAAATGGGTAAGTTAAATGTGGTTGATTTTGAGTTTGATCTTTCTAACAAATACAACATTTGGTCGGCCCTGTTGGGCGGTACTTTTTTGTTTCTATCATATTTTGGTACAGATCAATCGCAAGTACAACGTTATTTATCGGGTAAATCTTTAACCGAAAGTAGACTGGGATTACTGTTTAATGGTTTGTTTAAAGTGCCCATGCAGTTTAGTATTTTATTTGTGGGTTTAATGGTGTTTATGTTTTATCAATTCAACCTTGCGCCTTTACATTTTAACCAAGCTAATGTAGATAAAATAAAACAATCATCATTAGTGCAACAGTATGAAAATTTGGAGACACAACTAAAAACTGTTCATAAAGAAAAACAAGTTGCCATTTACGATGCTATAGAAACTAAACCAGAAATAAGTGATGCGGAAACCAACATTTTAAATGGGCTGCTTTTAAAAGAAAATGATATTCGTCAACAATCAAAAGAACTGATTAAAACTTACAATGAAGCTAACGATGCCAGTTTAGATGAGGAAGATAGCGATTATGTATTTATTACTTTTGTAATGAAACATTTACCCATTGGCTTAATTGGTTTATTATTAGCGGTTATATTTTCGGCAGCTATGTCATCCACCGCATCCGAGTTAAACGCATTAGCCACAACTACGGTTATTGATATTTATAAACGCTCAATAGTACCTAATAAACCAGATGGTCATTATTTAAAAATGTCAAAATTTTTTACCATTCTATGGGGCATAATTGCATTGGCATTTGCTATGGGGGCTTCTTTGTTCGATAATTTAATTGAAGCCGTTAACATAATAGGTTCTGTATTTTACGGCAACATACTTGGTATTTTTGTAGTCGCCTTCTTTTTTAAACATGTGAAAGGTAATGCTATATTTTTGGCAGCTCTAATTGCTGAAGCTTTAGTAATACTTTTATTTGTGTTAGATAAGAAGGAAGTAATAGACCTTGCTTATTTATGGTTAAATTTGATTGGATGTGTTTTGGTGGTATTAATAGCTTTGCTGTTGCATCAATTTGGTTTAGGTAGCCGTGGGCTTGAGCGCAAAAATTAAGCGTTTAAATCTTTAATTTTTTAAAAGCTATTGATTTTCCTAACAAAGTAATAGAGCTTTTTAAAAAAGTTATTGAAAAGAATATAAAAGAAACACCAATAAAAGATTTGAAAACAGGCGGTTATACAATAGAAGTATTTGAATTGAGCGTTTATTTTTTTTAAATAAAGAGAATTATAGAGATACGGTTGCAAGGCTTTATTATTGTAAACTTAGATAACCAATTAAATGCGAAGTAATAAGGTTGGTAGTCTATTTTGGTAGAAGAGTTAAGATAAAAAAATGTAATAAATATACGATATTATTGTATTGTTTTTTGTGAACCTACCACAGCTTAGCGAAATATTTAAAATAGCCCCGATTGAGTGTAAAGCCCACAGCTGTAGCTTGGCCTTTTTGAAGCGAAGCAAGCGAGGACTTGAAGGGAAAGCGGGACTGCCATTAGTGTGAGTTTTAACGGTTTGCTTCAAAATAAAAAATTGTAAATATGCAACCCTCAAAAAAATGACTTGTCTTTAAAAGAAAATAAATAATCGATTGTTGAAGTATTATACTAAAGCAAATAAACTAACTTAAAAGAATATGATTAAAGTAAAAGTTTTTTACTGCCTGCTATTACTGCTCCCTTTATGCTCCATTGCACAAGAACAATTTTTAACCGACAAAGAGGGCGTGCGCTTATCCGGATTTTTATCTTCAGATTCGGAGTTTTCGGAAATTGGAAACGACTTTGCAGTTGGTACTGGTGTAAGTATTGGCCTTATTTTTAACCGCTCTTTATATTTTGGCTTTTACGGCATGGGTGTGGTGTATGATTTGCCTAACTTAGATGTTACTGTTGATATTGATGACGTAGAAGAATTAGATAGCTTAAATAATTTCGACATTAAAGCCTTAGGGCATGGCGGTTTGCTAATAGGCGGTGTTTTTCAACCGAGTAAAATAGTACACGCTGGGGCCAGTATAAAATTGGGTTATGGCGATTTGGCTATGTTTAATTATAGTAATGATTTAGTAACTAACGATTTTACCTTTATCATATCACCACAAATTGAAGCCGAAATTAATGTTGCCCGTTGGTTTAAAATTAAGGTAGCAGGCGGTTACCGTTTTGCTACTGATTTGCGCAATGATTTATTTTATGATAAAAAGTACATTAACAGCCCAACTGGTAGTATTTCATTTTTGTTTGGTTGGTTTGGTGAGAAAAAGGTTTTTGGAAAAAAAGAAAAGCAACCCAAACAAAGATGGTTTAATAAAGATGATAAGCGACAAATTTCACTATAATAGTTAAAGTGTTAGTAACGCTAAAAGCAAATCAAATTTACAAATCCGCTATATTGAAAGAGCCGGTTTATTTACAACACAAAACATTAGTTGAGCAAAGTAAAAAAGGCGATCGTAAAGCGCAGTTTGCTTTGTATCATCAATATGTGGATGCAATGTTTCAGATAAGTTTACGAATGTTGAATAACCGGGCCGATGCAGAAGATATATTACAAGAGAGTTTTGTGAAGGCTTTTAAAAATTTAAAACAGTTTAAATATGAAAGCTCTTTTGGGGCTTGGCTAAAAAAAATTGTGATTAACAATTGTATTAATCATTTAAAGAAACGGAAACTAAATTGGATTGCAATTGAAGATGCGCAGTTTGATGTTAGCGAAGAAACGGCAGAAAATAATCAGTATCAATTACCCAAAATTGAACAAGTAAAGGAAACGATTAAACAGCTGCCCGATGGTTTTAGAGTTGTGCTGACTTTGTATTTGTTTGAAGGTTACGATCATAAAGAGATTAGCCAAATATTAAACATCTCCGAATCAACTTCTAAAACCCAATATTATAGAGCAAAAAATAAATTGAGACAATTAATTAAAGTTTGAACAATGGATGATTTTGAAGTTTATATAAAAAGCAATAAAGAAGCATTTAATGAGCCAACTTTAAATAAAGCGTTGCTTTGGGAAAAGATTGAACAAGAATTAGCTGCAACTAACAAGCCTAAAATCTACTTCTTAAATCCGTTTTTTAAAATGGCCGCGGTGTTTACTTTGTTTGTTGGCTTTGCAGTATTGGCTTTTTTAATGGTTGGCAACCAAAGCGCAAATAATAAATATACCAACGAAGTTATAGAAATTAAAGCACACTATAATCAGCTCATCAGTATTAAAATGACGCAGATAGAAAACACGCAACCGTTAACAACATCTGAAAAAAACAACTACTTACAAATAATTGATGATTTAGATAAAGAAGCAAGCGAGCTTCAATACGAGTTGCAGCAAAACATTAATAATATGGTTGTTGTTGATGCCATTGTTAAAAATTATAAAGAGCGTTTGCAATTGTTAGAACTGCTGCAGCATCGCTTTCAAAAAAACAAAATAAAAAATAATGAACAAGTTATACTTATATAAAATAATATTATTACTTACTTTAGTTTTTTGGGTAAACACACTTTTAGCAGATAACCGCTTAACTGAAGAAATTACAAAAGTGTTTGATGTAAAAGAAAACCCAACTTTAATTATTGATAATAAGCACGGAAAAATAGATTGTAAAGTTTGGCAAAAAGACAGTATTAAAATAGTTGTACAAATAGAAGTAGAAGGCAAGGATGAATTTGAAGTTAAAGCGGCAATAGAAAACATTATTCCTCACTTTTCATTTTTTGAAAATGTGGTGGAAGTAGAAACAGAGATTACTAAAGGCGAGAAAAGTATTTTTGAACGCCTTATAGATGCGGTTGATATTTTTGCTAAACAAGATATTGATGTTGACTATACTATTTGGGCGCCTGCCAATACAACTATTGACATAAAAAATAAATTTGGTGATGTATTTTTAGAAAACTTTACCAAGCCAGCACGTATTGAAATCAGTTATGGTGATTTAAGAACAAATGCTATCCCCAACAATTCGAAATTAGATTTAAAGTTTGGCAAACTAATAACACAACATATTGAAAATATAGAGCTGAATTTGAAACATTACACCGCTAAAATTAAATCGGTAAATAAGTTGAAATTAAAATCTTCGGGTAGTGATATTCAAATTAACAAACTACACACCCTCGATCTTGAATCTAACAAAGATGACATTGAAATAGATTCGTTGGGTAGTATTTCGGGTGTTGCAAAACTATCTGACTTTACCTTTAATTATGTGTACGATTCTACTTGGTTAGATTTGCAGAACGTTGCTTTAACCATAGAAAGCTTAAACCCCAATTTCGAAAATTTTGAAATTGAGCAAACCGATTCGCACATAGATGTAAATATTAAAGGTACAGCATTTAACTTAAAAGTTGATTTAGAAGGTAGCGAAATGAGCGTTCCTAAAACGGTTTATAAAATTGCTAAAGACGTGGTTAGCGAAAAGAAAAATCACCGCAGGGTTAACTTAATTTATGGCGAAACTCCTTTACAAACCGTTGTGTTATCTGGCAAAAACGGTAGCTTTAATTTGTATGATTTTTAAATTTGATCAGAGATTTTTATTATCAAAAACAAAGCACTTATTATATCCACCTTCCTAACTTGTATTTTCATATTGCTCCGCTTTATTTATGTATTTTAAAAAGAAATATTGTTTTGAGTAAATAACTGCGTGCTCAACTCAGCATAAATATCACTTGTCTTTTTTTTACCGCGTTAATAAGCCCCAACATTTTATGTTAAACTGGTATTTAATTTTGAAAAAAAATTAGTGAGACGTCGAAAAATTACAAAGTTTGTAGAATTGGCATTCGCAAGTTTTACTACTTTAGGTTTGGAGGGCGTTATAGGTTTGATTTCAAAAGTTGTATAATTGGTTGATGAATCTATAATACTAAAGGGAAGTAAAATTTGGAGCAATTGGTTGGGCAATCAAACACCTACCTAAGTAAATTTGTTTTTTTAAAGTTTGCCAATATATTGGCTATTAGAAATTAGCAGATAGAAAAAGGATGGCGTTGCAATCTCACCAAATTAAATCGCAAATTTTTGGGAAACATCTTAAACTTAAATTGATATTATTAGTAAAATGTGATCTTATAAGAATATTATACTGGCCTCCTAAAAATAAATTAAAGGCTAATTTAACATACCGCTTGGTGCTTAAGGCTTGTGTGAGGACAGGCAATTGTTTAGCCAATCCTCACACAAAACACTTTTGCATTAAATTAATTAAATGCAACACATCTTACTAAAACAAAATTACTAAGCCGAAAATAATGTGGCCAAGATTACTTTATGTGTTTAATTTTTGCTAAATATTTCGCTAACTCTTCTTTTACTTTTGGCATTAAAATAAATAAGCCAATCATATTAGGCACCATCATAGCAAAAATCATAGCATCACTAAAATCAATAACATTGCTTAAACTGGCAGCACCACCAACTATCACAAAAATGCAAAATATTATTTTGTATAAACTTTCCATCGTTTTAGTTCTACCAAAAAGATAAGTCCAACTTTGTAAGCCGTAATAGCTCCAACTAATCATGGTACTAAAGGCAAATAATACTACTGCAAAAGTTAATACATAATTAAAACCTGGTATAGTAGTATTAAAAACATAACTGGTTAAATCAACACCACTTAATGATGCACCGCCCTCTGTTAGTTTAACAGCTCCATCAACGGCTCCTAAAACGAAATCACCTTTTAAATTAGCTATTACAATTACCAAAGCTGTCATAGTACAAATTACAACGGTATCAATAAAAGGTTCTAACAAGGCAACAATACCTTCACTAGCAGGCGCATCGGTTTTTACTGCCGAGTGGGCAATTGCTGCCGAGCCAATACCAGCTTCATTACTAAAAGCAGCACGTCTAAACCCTTGTATTAAAGCACCCAAAAAACCACCGGCAACTGCGGTAGGCGCAAATGCTTCCGTAACAATAGTTACCATTGCTTTAGGCACTAAACCAATATTCATTATTAAAACAATTAGGGCTGCACCAACGTAAATGGCTGCCATAAAGGGCACTACTTTTTCGGTAACCGAAGCAATACGTTTTATACCACCAAGTATTACTATACCAACTAAAATTGCCATTACTAAACCAAAAATTGCTCCGCTGGCGGGCGAGCTTACACCAAATGTATTTAAAAAGATGCTTGCCGCTTGGTTACTCTGAAACATATTACCACCGCCAAAACTGCCACCAATACACATAATGGCAAATAGCACGGCTAATACCTTACCAAGGCCTGCCATATTTTTTTCGCCCAACCCTTTACTTAAATAGTACATAGGGCCACCATAAACTTTACCATTTTCGTCAACTTCGCGATACTTTACCCCCAAAGTACATTCTACAAATTTTGTTGCCATGCCTAGTAAGCCACAAACGATCATCCAAAAAGTTGCGCCTGCGCCACCAATTACCACGGCCACCGCAACACCTGCAATATTACCTAAACCTACCGTAGCACTTAATGCCGCAGTTAAGGCCTGAAAGTGCGAAACCTCTCCTTCTTGCCCTTCAATTCTAATTGTATCGGGGTTGTCACCGTTTGTAACATTTAAATCAGTAGCAGCCATTGCTACATCATCATACTTACCTCGTACCGTATTTATGGCAATACCAAAAAAGCGAATACCAGGAAATGAAAAACGTAACGTAAAATATAAGGCACCTAAAACCAAAGGAAACAACACCCAATAAACCTTTACGGTAGCGGTAAGTGGTATTTCGTAAAATATAATATTTACAAACCATCCAGTGGCTTGACCAAATATTTCATTAATACGTTCGTCTATACCTATTTCTTGTGCAAATAGATTTAACTGTGCTAAAACAAAACCTAAAAACAGGATTATCTTTTTCATAAGCTAATTTATTGAGGCTAAAATTAGAAAAAATAAACACATCGCTATACTTCTTTGCGATATTTACAAAATTTTGTAAATATTAGCACACAAAATACCATAACGCCTTAAATTAGCAAAGCATATTAATTAATGATTTTTTATGAAGCGAAACAGTTATCTCGCAATAAATTTAGGTCCCGCTTTCCATTCCAAGTCCTCGCTTGCTAGGCTTCAAAAAGGCCAAGCTGCAGCTGTGGGCTTTCCATTTCAATCGGGGCTAGTTTGCAAACCCCGCTCTGCCAAACCAACCTTCTTAATAAATGGTAAGTAAATTTATTAATACATCATTTCTATGTCAAGCAAATTCCATTTCAATAAATTAAACCATAATACTATGAAAATAACAGCCATTTTTGTAGCAGCCGGCAGTTCAACACGTATGGGAGCTAAAAATAAATTATTGTTGAGCTATGGTAACGCCACATTGGTAGAACATACTTTTAAACAACTCAATAATAGTTTGATTGATGAAATTGTAATTGTAACAGGTTTTGAAGCAACAAAAATTACCGCAACATTACAAAAAGGAAATTTAAAATTTGCCCATAACTTCAATCACCTAACCGGCTTAACAAGCTCCATCAAAACTGGCATAAACGCCATTGGTGATGAATGTGATGGCTATATGATAACCTTATCTGATATGCCTTATTTAACAACCTTAAACTACAATGCTGTTATAAATACTTTTAGGGCCACCTACAAAAAAAGCCCACTAATTGTGGTGCCTAAAGTGAAGCCGCAAATTGGTAACCCCGTAATTTTTTCGAAAGAATGGAGAGCCGAAATTCTTGCACATCAAAATTTGGAAGGTTGTAAGGCGATTATCCAAAAAAATAATAAATTTGTAAAAAAACTTATATTACGTAATCAAAATGCTTTTAATGATATCGATTACCCAAAAGATTATCAAAAATTAATTAATGTACGAGTTAAACCGACTAATTGAATTTGCTTGCAAAAAGTTTGCAAAAGGTAATCAAGTTATTTTTGCAACTATTGTAAAAACTATTGGCTCCAGCTATCGCAAAAAATGGACGCAAATGGCAATTAGTAGCGATTTGGAATATGCAGGCCATTTAAGTGGCGGTTGTGTAGAAAAAGAAATTTTTGTACAAGCTAAAAAAATATTTGATGGAGGCTGCAACTTGATTTTTGAATATGATGGTAGTTATCGATTGGGTTGCAAGGGTGTTATATACGTGTTGTTAGAGTTGGTTGATAACAATAACTTCATAAAAATTTACAAAAACATAAAGGCACATCAAAAAAATCGAACTACTTTTAAGCTTGGTATTGATGATTTGGAAGATGGTATGAAACAGACCTATTTTAATTTTAAAGATGCTACGAATTATTTTAATAAACCAGATACTAAAATTTTTAAAACAGATACAATAGATATTTTACCACAAAAACAACTAATTATAATTGGTGGTGAATTTGATAGCAATATGTTAAGAGAAATGGCGCTAAAGATAGGGTATAAAACAACACAAGTAGTTGGTATGGGTTACGCCATACCAATAGAAGCATCAAATATTATTTGTGTAGAACCAGCGTTAATTAAAGAACACTTTATTTTTGATATGCGCACCGCTATTTTATTAATGACACATTCTTATGCTCGTGACTTACATTATATTAAAGAATTGTTGCGTGAAGATGTTGCTTACATAGGCACTTTAGGGCCAAAAGAACGAAAAAATGAACTATTAAATTACCTTTTTGAAAATTATGCGGATACCGAACCTAAATTGATTGATAAAATTGAACACCTTAAAGGACCACTTGGCATTGATATCCCTTCAAAAACACCAGAAGAAATTTCGATTTCTATTTTTGCAGAACTAATTGAAGTTTTTAACAAAAAAAAAGAAAAAAGCGTATAGTTTTTGCATTTCAATTTTAAATTAAATCTTATTATAAAAATAGAATATTTCATATTAACAATAAAAGCAATGCTTGCAAATTTATATGCTGCGCTAAACCTATTCATCACAATTAAGTTGAAGTGGAAGTGAAAGGAAAAAATCATTTAGAAAAAACCAGAATTGGTAAAAAACAACAATCAGCTTTTGCAGAAGAGTTAGATAAGTTAGATGCTGTTTTACAAAAACTAAAAGTAAAGCACCCCTTTGATTGGGATCCACAACTTTATAATCACTTACTTAATGCTTCTTCACATTTTAAAACTGGTGCTACCACAAATACTAAATTGCAATTAGAAGAAAGTTGTTTGTATAGATACACTACTTTTAACAGACTAATTAAAAATAAAAATTTAAAATGGCATAATAAGGCTGTAAATCGTAATTTGGCATTTAATGTGCTTTGTGAAAGAATTGAAAGCGGAGACATTTATGAATTTAAGCTTTCCGATTTTATGAATGGTAGTTACAAAAACGGCCGTGGCTTTAGTTGGTGGACAAAACAAAAAATTGAAAGTATAGAGGATGTATTTAGGTTGGGTATACCTTCTGATTGGATTGCAGAACAATCGATAGTAATGAAAGTAAAAGATGAGCATATTATACAGCAACAAAAAATACCCAGCGTTATTGATGCTTATGACTCGCCTGTTTTTTACCCCGTAAAATTAGATGATAAAAAGGCTAAAGGAGGTAAAACATTAAATTTAAATGATGTAGCTACTTTTGAAGGCGGTTGTGATGAATATGTTACTGGTGGTATAGCTGCCGATAAAATTTTTATTACCCCATACAATTTTAACATTACCGAAAAAGAAGTTTTTTTAAAAAACATATTGACCAATTTATTGGAATTTTATAAAACAAAATGATGAATCCGGCATTAATTAAAACTCCAACTATTAGTTTGTGGAAAGCAGAATTTGATGATATGCTTTCTGGAAAAAAAAGTACTGATTTTAATAAACTAGGTGGCGCAGGTGCATACGTGCTTAATATTTTAACTTACACCTCAAAAAACAATGAAAACTTAAACCTGTCGGTACATAATTTTTTTGAAGTATTTAATGATGCATTAAATCAACAAGTTAAAAAGCCAAATGCAGATGCACTAACTTTGGAAGTATTGGTTGAATTAGCTAATTCTTTTACCAATAAATACGAACTTAATACGCTTAATGTAAAGCATCTTACAAAAATTACTACACTTTTTAATACATTTATTAGCCAACAAAGCCAAGTTGAACTGATACAACACGAGGAAATTTTTGACACCTATCTTCATTATTTAAAAATGTTTGTTTTACCAATTGAAATTTTTAATAAGCCAGATAAAATAATTGATACCCAAATAAATTTACTTAATCAAAAACCGAATTTAGTAAAAAAAATAGAAAGTAATTTACACAATATTATTTCAAATTTTAAAGAAACCATTGGTGGCTTGGCCGTCTTTATTTTATACCTACTCAACAAATACGATGAAATACTACCAGAAAACAAAGTTTTACAAACCGAGTTGATTGAATATAGTATTGCTTATAAAACGGCTACCAATAAATTAATTAGTGAAGCTATATTAAAATTTGCTAATGAAAATGAAGCCATTTTTAGTCAGATACTGGAAGCTATGGAATGTCGTTTAACTTCCGACGGTTTTAACATCTTATACAAAAATGGTACTTTTAAACAGCTAGAGCCTAATAAAAAACAATGGGACCGGCTTAATAAAACCTTTAAATTAAATAGTAGGCCAGTAAATGAAATTTTAAACGAACATTTAAGCAGGCAGCTGAACAGCTAAAATAAAATATGGAATTAATTCAACAACTTATTGAAAGCCATTATAAACCGCTCATACTATCTGAAAAAGAAAAGAGAGCAAGCAGCAACATTAATTACGAATTTTATATTGACTGTTTTGATTTAATTGACATACTAAAAGGAGTTAAACGATTTACCGAAGATGATGAAGAGCGAAATAGTATTACCAGCACCCGAACGTTGGCTTATAACCTTATTTTAGATGGCTGGATTGACAACATACATTTACTGCCTACGCACCAAACTGAGTTTTTTGATTTAATGTATTTAGATTTTGGTGTTCGTAATCCTCATATTAATAATGAAGACATTAATAACTTAATTGCAGAATATGAATACGACCAAGATTTGCATTTAGTACCTGAAGAAAATTACAAGGCTTATATAGAAACGGTGGTTGATAAAAGTATTGACCGGTTTAATTTGTTTGGTTTATCAAGGGCTAATAATTGGCAAAAGCGGTTGCAAAAATTAGTTGACTTAAAAATATTAAAACTTAAAGATTATGATTTAAAAGAAGTGGTAAAGCTGGTAACTACAGATAATTTTAAAAAAATTAAAATGGCTACTGATCAAATTCGCTCAAAAAATATACGTAACAAAAGTAATTTTAATGATGCTTTAGCTTTAACTTATTTAGCTTCAATTAAAAATAAAGACCCTAATACTATACCTATCCTTTTAGATTCAAAGGGTTTTTACACTAAAATAATAGAAAAAAGTGGTTTTCAACGTCAATTTGAATACGACTTACTAATGGATAACAATGGCATCAACCAGGTTTCAAATGTTAGAGATACGGCATATTTTGTATTAAAAAGTATATTCGATTGTCCACAACAAAAGCTTAGTGTAATTAGCAGAAAATTTCCAGAATATTATAAAATATTGGAGGATAATAAAACTGTAAAATTCATTCCAGCTAATAAGATATTCACCTCAAATAGGTTGTCTAATTTTTTTTTGGAAGATGCAAAGCTTAAACGAATTTATGATCGATACAGAACTGATTTTATCGCATATTTAGAAAATCAATTTTTTAATAAGGTTTGGTTATCTTGTTACGAAGATAATTTTTTTCAAACTTTTATAAGTGAACATTATCAATACCAAAAAGAAGACGAGATAAATAAAACCAAGGTAATAAATGCCTACAAAAAATTGTTTTTAAACACTTATAGAAAGGTACAAGCAGAAAGTCAAACGCTTTCCGTTTTAACTAGCATTTGGGCTAACTTTAGTCAAGCCGATCTTTCTGATAAATTTGATAACATCAACAATAATTTTAACGCATTTTTATCGCTTGGCGCCTTCCGTTTTTCACTTCCCTTTAGCCCAGAGTATACTATTGATCAGGTTAATGAAGAGATTTCTAAATTAATACTTGAAGAAGGGATGGCTGGTAATATTGTAACTAAAAATGCAGCTATTCACGCTATTATTAAACAAATGTTTGATGGCTTAAATGAAAAAAATGAATCGCCGTGGCATAAACTCTCTATGGCAGTAGCGGTTTTATGGTCGATGGGGCAGTATAAATCTTTAGACAAAATAGGAAACCTGTTTTACAAAAACAAAGAATACCCGCATTATAGTTTAGCCATATTACACTCTGCAGCATTATTAAAAATTACTACCTTACAGCATAACCGCGAAAAGGTGTTAGCTATAATTAGCTGCACCGAGCAAAAGGTATCTGCCAATAATTATAAATATCTGATTGGTAAAATATATATATATTATTTTTTATGGAAAGCAGAATGTAAAAACCATTTTTCATTAACTTTAAAAACACCTGCTGAAACCAATAAAAATTTTATTGAAGCGCACCAAAGTGCCAACAAAGCGCTTAGCATTTTAAAAGAAAAAGATTATACAAGTAATCCGTGGCGGTTGATGCTTTATCTCTATACCCTAAACTTAAAAATTTTTATGATTACCGAAGGAGGCGATGATAATGAGTTTAAAAATTTGGAAACCATATTAGATGAATTTAAACTTACAGAAGGAAACCACCCTGTGTTTTGGCAAAGCCGCTACAATGATACAATTGCCCGCTATCATTTAAGATTAGCTTTGCAATACTATAATGAAAAAAACATTGAAGGCTTTGAAATGTATTTACAAAGAGCCAAAGCGCGTATTGATAAAGCAGTAAAAAGTATATCGGAAGATCCACAAAGTCAAGAAAATTTTCAAGAAAAAGTTTTTGAAGTTAAAAATCGATATAAAAAAGGTGTTTTAGATGACTATTTAAAATGATATAACCAAGCAATGAATTATATACCTTATAAGCACCAGTTTTATTTCTTTTCCTCTCGTAAAATTTTCTCTACTTTACGACCTCTTGCCAATTCGTCAATAAGCTTTTCCATACGTCTGCATTGTTTATACAATTCAAATTCATCCTCTATTTCTTCAATTCGATAACCACAAACAACTCCTTTAATCAAGTGTGCGTTAGAATGTATTTTAGCTTTTTGAAAAAATGTTCTAAAAGTTACTTTCTCTTTAATAAGTGCTTGTAAATCATCTTTATTAAAACCAGTAAACCATTCTATTACTTGGTTAAGTTCTTCTTTTGTTCTACCATTCTTCTCCAACCTATTTAAGTAAAGTGGATAAATGGATGCAAATATCATATTAGCGACTTTTTCATTTTTTTCGGCAGTAACTTTCATCGTTATTTGATTTTAAATTAATTGGTGTTAACATTAAAACATAACAAATTATGTATGTTCTACATTTATACAGTTAAATAACTACATAAAAAATTTATTAAATATAAGGATAATGTACTAAAATTTATTGATTAGCTTTATTTTACATAAAGGTTAAAGTAGATACTGTGTACTGTCAACATTTCAGCCAAAAGAAATAATATTTTAATCTAAGGCAAAACATCAACTAACCACCACCGCCAGAAAAATAGCCCCACGCCATCTCTGGTTTTAACTTCATTTAAATTTTGTATTTTTCAATATTATATATTTATTATATTATGAATTAAAGTAAAAGAAATTATTTACCGTTTTCGCTCATAGTATAGCGTATCATACATCAATATTAAATAGTGTCTCTTATAAAATTCACAATTATATGGTAGTCAAATAATTAGGCTTATAATTGACTTTGAATTTCCCCAATTATCTACTTATTTTAACCCAAAAAGCAAAAACAAATTTGTCTAAATATAATTAATTGAAAAATTATGCTCCAAAAAAATTGAGTTTTTATAAAAACACTACTTAGTAACTATTTTTATTTTTTATAGGTTCAAATTTTTCAAAGGTTGCTCCGTTAAATTTATAAACGCCAGCATTATCTGTTCCTAACCAAAAAATACCTTCGTTATCTTCATATATTGAAATTAATAAAACTTCGGTGGTGCCATCTTTAACTGGAAAGTTAACGAGCATATTTCCGTCATATTTCCATAAACCACCTGTGTAAGTGGTCATCCATAAATCGCCATTTTTATCTGATAGACCTGAATTAAAATAGGGAATTCGATTTTGAATTAAACTATCTAATTGACCAATACCTTGTAGCTTTTCATATTGCACAATAGAATCTTTAGCGTTTATTTTATATCTACTAATAAAATTACTCAACCAAAAATTTCCATTCTTATCTTCTATCATTGAACGAACGCCCGGCACCCGGCCATCATCAAGTGTTGTAAGTTCTTTTTCAGCAATCCATAAAAATGAATCTCCATCGTATCGAAAAGCACCGGCTACAATAGTGCCAATCCAAAGGTTGCCTGCTTTATCTTTAGCTATACCAAAAATAGAGTAGGGGCTGCTATTCATACCTTTAAAACCTAAGCCATATACTGGGCCGCCAAAGGCTTTACCTAAATCTTTTCTAGGTAATTTTAATTCAAATAAATGTTCTCCATCGTATCTATAAATGTCATTGGCATTTCCGTTGCAATTAAACCATAAGTCGGTAGGGGCTAATTTCCATTGGTTTGAGGGAGCACTAATTAGTGGCAAGGTAACAAATGTAATGCCATTATACTTGCTTATACCTTCTGGTGTTTCGATAAAAATATTTTCTAAATGATCTCCTTGTATTCCTCTAATAGTATTATCAACCAAGCCATCATCTGTGGTAAACTGTTTTAGCTGTTTTCCATTGTAATAAAAAACACCATTTCCATTGCTGCCAAACCAATAGTTGCCATTTAAGTCTTGGTAGATACTCCAAATTTTGTCGTCTAATTTTTCTACAATTTCTCCTTTTGCTACTGCCTTGTGTTTACTTTTTTCTTTATTGCTTTGTACACGGCAAGCAGTAACAATGGTGAACATGGACAGCAATAGAATTAGTTGGTTTGATTTTGATATCATTTTTTTTATTGGTTTTGTTTTAAGTTGCCGTTAATGTTTGAATAGCTAAATTGGGTATATCCAACCTTCGTACAATATGCTTATATCCAATTTCTAATTAAGGTCTTGTTTGCTGTTTATTCGAAAGCTAAATTAGACATTTTAGTAATTATGGCGGCGGTAATATAGTAACTTTGTAAATGCCTGCTTTAGTTTGTAATGAAAATACGGTAAGATTGTAATTCTCGTTGAGCGTGAAATTTCAAAGTTTGATTTTTGAGCCGAGACCCTCGTGAACTTTTTAGCTAATGTTACACACAAGCATTATTCTTCATTTATTATTATTATTGCTTTGATATCCTTTTCTAATTCAAGGAGACTACTTTTAGTGATTTGCCATAATTCTTCTGCATCAACTCCGAAATAATTATGAGCTACTATGTTTCTAAACCCTCTTATTTGAATCCACGGAATTTGATTTTGAGCTTCTTTTAGTTAATCCGTTAATCTCGACACTGCTTCTCCAATTATTATGAAGTTCATTAAAACAGCGTCAAACGTGCGCTGGTCAGCAAATAAAGTATCTGCATCATAAATATGTTCTGTAAATTTTCGAATTTTCGTGCAAGAATCTATTATTGCCAATAAGTTACTTTTATCTTTTTCAGACATAAATTACAGATTCGAGAATTTGAACTTTAAAGTAAGGCTTAATGTATTTTTCTCTACATAAATCAACTTCTTTGTTAAATCTATTTCTTACTAAGTCTTTTATTTTAGATTTCTTTTGCGTAAGATTTTTGATATTCGGTTGAAATTCCACAATCAGGTCAATATCACTATTTTCAGTCTGATTACCGTTTGCAAATGAACCAAACAAACCAATTTTAGTTAATTGATAATCAGAAAATAGTTCTCTTTTTTTCTCCTTTAAAAATGATAATATTTCTTCTTTTTCTAACAAGTTTTTCTCAAATATACTGCTTTTTTTAGCTTGTTTATAACCGTTTTATATCCATCATATAATTTTCATAATGACTTAATTGTTTGACGATTTAAATTTAACACAAAAATCTGTTGGACAAAATTTTGGTGCTTGTAATTCTTTAAAGTCTCTAATCCAGAGCGAACCCGGATGGCGTTTAGCTTTTGTTATGCAGCGTTCACCTTCTTACATGTTTTTATCTTATTTAATTCTGTTGCTTTCTCCTGTTCTTCTTCGTCTAAGTCATAATCAACTTGGAGGCCAAGCCAGAATTTGGCTGAATTACTGAAATACTTACTTAATCTTAAAGCCGTGTCTGCTGTAATTCGTCTGTTTCCTTTTATAATTTCGGAAATCCTTGTCTGTGGAATTTTTAAATCTTTTGATAGCCTATACGCTGTTATTCCCAATGGAATTAAAAATTCTTCATTTAACACTTCTCCAGGATGTATGTTTGCTAATTTTTTCATTTTCATTTTTTTAGTGGTAGTCAATTATTTCAACATCGCTTGCATTCCCTTTGTTCCATTTAAAAATAATTCGCCATTGTTGATTAACTCGAATGCTGTAAAAACCTTTTAAATCTCCAGATAATTTTTCTAATCTGTTTGATGGTGGAATTTTCAAATCCGCTAAATTTTGCGAGTTATTTAGCATTCTCAGCTTCCTTCTTCCTCCATTTTGGATAATTAAAGGCAATTTCTTTACTCTAACTCCATTCCAAATATTTTCGGTTTCTTTATTTCCAAATGAAACAATCAATGCTTTTGCGTTGCGTTACTAACGTCAAAGATATCATATTGATTGTTTATTTGCAAATGCTACTTAACGGATGATGATATCAATCGTCTCTCTTGAGGTACGAAGAGATATGATCTGACATCTGTTGTTATGGACTTTTATCTCTTTATTTCTGCTTCTTGAATTCACTGTATGTTCTTATATCTTGTATTCTTCCCGTCGGATCATGAATTACAACCTTTGAACTATTGTTCTTAGCAATTGTAATTGCGTATTCGATAGTTTCTTTTTTAGTCTCAAAGCATTTTGATTCTCTTTTATGATTTTCGGTTTTAACACACCACATACTATCTTTCTTTATAACATGTTGTGATAATTTATTTATTGATTCTTTAAGAACTATTGTCATGTTTTTTAGACTTTTCTCATCTGGTTCAATTTGACCATGAACAAGTTCATTTCTAAATTTATTGAGATCTACTAATTCTCCATATGTTGATTCACTAATTGCACCTTGATTTTTCAACTCCCTAATTCTTTTAAAAAGTGGCACAAAATTATCCTCTTTTGAATTTAGCATCTTTTCAAACTCAATCCAATTTCGGATGTATTCTCCTATTAATGTATTTTCAGATGATTCTTCGGATTCAATTATTGGTATTTCAAATAGGTTGGAAAATAAATTTTTTGCAATTTCAGCGTAAATGAGAACCTTATTTTTTTCAACAGTTATTCCATTTCCATTATGATACAGTTCGTTTCGCAGTCTATGAAACCATTCAATATCTCCTAAGTCAATACCAATTATTTTACCTGAACAATACTTTTCAAGTGCATCTAATAACTTAGGAAAACTTTGGACTATATCATTGAATTTAGTTCTACTTAATCCGTTTATTCCCGATGCTCGCTTAGGTAGACCTAAATATGTTTTAATCATTAATTCGACAGCATTGTCAATGCAAATCATTCCCATTCTTAGATCAAAATCTGTATTATTTTTTACGTGACTAATTCCATGAATCAATAATTCTTTGGGACCAGTCATCCAAGGTTTTTCCATTATTTATTTTTTAATTGTCCACTAAAATTTTTACATCCATAATTACAGATATACCTCTTATTCAAAGCCCCAAAAATAACTTTTTATATTCAACCATAGCAAACGCTTTATTTCAACGCTTCTTAGCTCTTGTGCTACGCTTTTCTTTATTCTTAACAAAAATCAATTTGTGTCTGCTTTTTGGATTTTCTCGCTGTTCTAATTCAAAATTACCCGTCGATTTTATTAAGGGCGTTAGTTTTTGAAAACCATAATTTCTGGAATCGAAGTTGGGTTGTTTTTTCAGTAATAAACTGCCAACATCGCCAAGAAAGGCCCAGCCATCTTCGTCTGATAAATCGTTAATGGTGGCGGAAATGAGTTTTATTTCTTTCTTCGTAATGTTGTCTACTAATGACTCTGGCGTTTCTTTATTTTCAACTTTTTCCTCTGTCTGTTTCTTTAATATCTCTATATATATAAATTTATCACAGGCTACAATAAAGGGATTAGGCGTCTTTTTTTCGCCAATGCCAATTACTTGCATACCGGCTTCTCGCAATCGAGTGGCTAAGCGGGTGAAATCGCTATCACTTGAAACCAAACAGAAACCATTCACCTTACCACTATAAAGAATATCCATAGCATCAATAATCATGGCAGAGTCGGTGGCGTTTTTACCTGTTGTGTATCCATATTGTTGAATAGGTGTTATCGCGTTTTCAAGCAGCAGGTTTTTCCACTTTGATAAACCGGGTCTGGTCCAATCGCCGTAAATTCTCTTTATTGTTGGATTGCCATATTTAGCTATTTCTTCCATCATTTCTTTTACGTGTGCCGATGGTATATTATCGCCATCTATTAAAACAGCTATGTTTAAATTTATATTCATATCAATTTTATATTTGTTTATTACGTTAGGATTTTCACCTTACGTATTTTCATCCTTCTTGTACCCAATTGTATGACTGGTTGGTTTTAAAAAATACGGTTTTTAAACGATAATTAAATTCTCTACTACAAAAGCTTCAAATTGTTCCAATGCTTTTGGTATTTTTAGTCGTCCAAATCCTATTCTAAAATAGCCTCCATAATCGTAAATACCACCCGGAAGTAATAAAATGCCGTTCTTTTTCAAGGCTTGTTTTGCGAAGCGCATATCATCTGTATCAAAGTGCATTTTTACAAAAGCTATTGGCCCCGCATTAGGTTTATACCACGAAAACAAGTCAGCATATTTCTCAAAAAAGGCATCATAAAGAGATAAATTGCTTTGTATAATTTGCAAATTTCGAGCTAAAATAGCTGGTCTATTTCTAAGTGCTACACCTGCTAAATATTCACTTGGCGCAGCATTACAAATTGTGGTGTATTCTTTAAGCATAGCAACTTTTTCTAAAAGAGCTTTATTTTTTGTCACCAACCAACCAATTCTTAATCCTGGTAAACCATAAGCCTTTGACATAACACCAACAGATACTCCATTTTCATAAACATCGGTAAAAGCAGGAATTGCATAAGCCGGATCGTGTTCTAATTCTCGATAAACTTCATCGCAAAAAATGATGATATTGTTGGCTCTTGCTAATGCTACAATAGCTTGTTGTGCTGCTTTTGTAAACAAAAATCCTGTAGGATTATGTGGTGCATTTAAAAAGATAACTTTGGTTTTGCTACTAATCAATTTTTGTAATGATGCTATATCAAAACGAGGTGTGTTTTCTTCATAGGTTAGCTCCCAATTCAATACTTTACAGCCAATGCTTTCTGGCACCGATTGTAAAGATTGATAACAAGGCGTTTGAACAATCACCTCGTCACCTGGTTGTAGAACGGCATGACAGAATAAAAAAATCGGTTCTTGCGCGCCTGAGCATACTATTAAATCTTCAGTAGTAATTTTGTTATAGATAGCAGAAATATCTTGCCTCAATTGTGGGTTGCCTTGCGTATGGGTGTAACCTAGCCATGTGTTGCTAAATGCCTCTTGCGCTCCATTTTCTAAAGCAAGTAAATCAGAAATAGTCATTGCTTCACAATCAGAATTGCAGAGCGAGTATTTTGCAGTATGCTCATGTAAGGTATAATACCTTTCGAGTTGAAATGGTTTTATTTTCATATTTTTATTTGATGATCTGAAATATCAAATTGACTATTAAATGTAATACAAATTTAGTTTTTATATTGGCGATATTGAACTTGAAATTCAGCAGAGGTATTTTATTTAAAAGCACTCGCCAATAGCTGCTGGCTATACCCACATTTTTTACTTCAATCTTACCAAAATAATTTAATTTTTTTTTAATATTTTATACTCAAATTGGTATTAGTGTGCTTCTATTAGTTTGGCAAGTTGTTTAGGACTTAATTGTTTAATAATTATTTACCTTAATTTATGTTTAAATTATCTCGTGCTTATTCCTTATTTTTTGGTTTTAATGATTTCTAAAATTTAAACAAAAGCCGCAACAGCTGTAAAAAAGCCAAGCCATAATGCTAAAATATTGGGAATTAGTAAGAAATTATCTTTTCTTCCGTAGGCATACAAGCTCCAGAAAAAGCCATTGAAGGCGGTTGCTAGAGGTTGAATGTAAATATTGCTTTCACCACTCAAATTTGAAAGCAGTATTTCAATTAATGAGAAGAACATGATAACTGAAAGGATGGAAGCAATTGTGCCAATTACTTTCTCATTTTTTTTAAGTTTTTTCTGAATATTGTTCATAACAAAAGAAATTTATAGTGTTAACTTAGTTTGCTATAAGCAATATATGTAAAATGAACTTTTTTAATTGAATTTAGCATTTAATTATCCCAATATTCGAATTAAAGTATTAATCAATTATAATATTACATATTTACCTTAAAGTTAATGACAAATTGGATGCTTGGGGCTTAAACCAAAAAGTTGACGCAGTTGCCCTTTTGCAATTTGAAAAAGGCTTGGAAGGAAAGTGGATTGCCAAGTTTTATTGGTAATATTAACTATTAGTTGTTGGGCTTTACTAGTATGTAGTAATGCGTTTGTAATACCTCTGGGGTCTCTAAAATTATCTACAATAGCATCTGCAATTTTTTGATTCACTTTAGTAGAATTACCATTGCTGCCGTACTGCGAAACTAACAATAGTTTGCTGGCAGTGGTAAGCGGTTCTAAAAAAGTATTATTAAAAGTAACAGTCGCTTTTGCGTGTTCTTCCCAAAACGTTTCAAAGGTTTCTTTCATCCAATTTAAATTATATGCACCTGTATGAGCCATAATAGCGGGTACAATATGCTGCACTTGCTTGCTACATAAATTGGCACATTGGCCTGCAATTGGATCCATAGATATTACAGCATCTCCTATTGGCATTACCACATTTCCTGATGGTAATTTAGCAAATGGTTGGCGAACAGTAGGTACAACACTTCCTTTCAACCACGACATTTCGTCAGCAATTTTCATATTTTCACACCATTCATAATCATACTCAAATAATTCTTTAATAATTTTTTTTGCGCTTTCTACTAATTCTGCCCCTGTATGGCAATCATCAAATTTGTCTAACTTGCCGCCCTCTTTTATTTCAAAAACAAGCGACCAACAAGCTCCTTTATCTTGATGATAATAAGGTATCCAAAATGCCTCGCCATGCTGTGCTGTAAAATTAAATTTAATAGGTAAATATGGAATACCTTCGAAACCCAACTCAGCTCCAACCACGTTTAACATTACTAATTTTCGTTGATGTTTTTTATATACACTTCTTTTTTTATCTCTAAGAAACAAGGTGGACAATCCGCTCTTTTTGGCAGCTACAAGTGTAAGGTCGTTTAATTGACTAATACGATCTAATCTATCAACATTTACCTTTTCTATAACTATTATTCCGCCCTTATTTTCAAAATCATTCATCCATCGGTGAATCTGTAGCCGCTGATCAATGGCTTGAAAATAGGTGTCAGCCAGTTTTCCAGCAAGTGTTGCTAATATATTATTATCTTTTGGTGAAAAAACTAAATGTACTCCCTTACCCTTTGGCGCAATGTCTTCCCAATAGTTAAGGCCGAGTTCTTGTTCATAATTTAATGCTGACTCAAACCTGGCTGCGGTACCAGTTGGTTGCGAGTTATTTAGCCAATCATCCGCACTTCTATCGGTATGTATAGATACTTTGTAGCCTTTTTGTAAGAGTGCGTGAGCTGTCAATATACCCGTATAACTAGAGCCAATAATTGCAATCTTTTTCATAGCATAATTATTTTTTTGTATTCCTCTTAAAATATCGGATGCAGGTTTTGTTATTTTTAGGAGGAATTATATAATCGAACTGTAGACGATACAATGTTACTAAAGTACCGATCTTAGTACATAATTGTAATATAGCTGATAATTAATATTAAATTCTTCCTCCTTCTTTTCTATTTTTGTAAGCTACCTTCCGTGTTATTTTTATAGTTGTGTTTTAAACAATTAATAAAAAACAGATTTAGTTACTTAATGTAAGGTAGTAAACAGAGCCTAAAACTTACTATTAAAAAATATAGAAATTGAAGTGTGTAGTAATAATTTTTAAACGGTTAATTCGATAGCATACGTCCTCAAAATTGGCCCTCTTTTTTATGGTTCATCCAAGCATTAATTAGTTAAGTTACAACTTGTTTGTTTTTTTTTTGAAAATCAGTTATAGCTCCGCCACCCTTGTCACAACAATGGAAATCCTTTTTAGGAAGCGTGGATTTTTTTGTGAATAGCCACTAAAAAGGTTGGAATGGATGGCGGGGCTGGTGTTTTTGCGAGCTATGCTGTTTCGCTTCTCAAAATTGTTACTCGCTTTTTTTGAGATGGTATAAAAAAAGCAGCTACAAGTTTTGTAATTGCTTTCTAAATTTTTATTTTTTAAATTAATTATTTTTAGCTGCAAGGCTAACAATAATGAAAGAGATAGTTGCTAAAGCATCACCTGTTAAGTTACCAACCATATATACCCAAATATTTAATTAAGTAAATAAACCGCACAAAGATGCACCTATGGCAACTGCAAGGTTAAAAGCACAACCACCTACTACCTAAAGTATAAGCCACAGTAGTTACGACAAAACCTATGGCTAAGTCGTAAAAAGAATTGCCCTCAATACCTTTTGAAGTAGCCTTATGAAATATTAGATATACTAAAACAAAAGTTATTACAATTAAACAAGCATCAATGGTAAAAGGTGCCAAATTACCTATACCATTTTTGGGTGTTATACTTAACAATACACAAGTAATGGTTAAAACAAGGCAAAATGTTACCAAAGAAGGAAGAATGTTGCCATAAATTCTACAATATACTTATTCATAATTTGAAAAGATTTTGAAAATTTAAGTCTAAAAATACAGGTTTTAGCCTATTAACTCATAATTTTGACACATAATATTTTAAACATAAAAAGATGGCTTTAAAAGTTGGAGATAATGCACCCTCGTTTACACTACATAATACCGAAAAACAAGAAGTAAGTAATGCTGCTTATGATGGTAAAAATTTATTATTGTTATTTTTTCCGTTAGCCTTTACCGGTGTATGTACTACAGAATTGTGTACTGTTAGAGATGATATTGGAAATTATGAAAATGCTAATGCTGCAGTTGTTGGTATTTCGGTTGATAGTTTGTTTGTTTTAGAAAAATTTAAAGCAGAACAAAATATTGGATTTCCGCTTCTTTCAGATTTTAATAAAACTACCGCTTCGGCTTTTGGTGTTTTATATGATGAGTTTCCTGCTTTTGGTATGAAAGGCGTTAGTAAAAGAGCTGCATTTATTGTTGACAAAAATGGAGTTATTCAATATTCAGAAGTTTGCCCAAGCCCAGGTGACTTGCCAAATTTTGAAGCCATTACCAACAAATTAAAAGAATTAGCTTAGTATTTTTGCTGTGGCTAAAACAAACCCGTTTAATATTAGAGTTTATGGTTTACTCATTAATACCAACAATGAGATTTTAGTTGTTGATGAGTATATTAAGAATGATTTAATAACAAAATTTCCTGGTGGCGGTTTGGAGTTTGGTGAGGGTTTAACTGATTGCCTTGTACGCGAATTTATAGAAGAAACTGGCAATAAAGTGAAGGTTGGTCAGCTGTTTTTTGTAAATGATAATTTTGTAACATCTTTTTTAAACAAGAAACAACAAATAATTAGTTTTTATTATTTAGTAAGTGCCTCAAGGCGATTTAAACTTAAGCAACAGCCCTCAACTACCTTTGAGTTTGAAGAATATAATGATGATATACAAGGGTTTAGATGGTTGCCAGTTAAAAAACTAAAAGTTGCTGAATTTAATTTACCTATTGATAAAGCGGTGGTGAAAAAATTGAAAAATTGGCTCTGATTTATCAACTATTTAACCTATTAGGATAATTAGGTTTTGGTAATTCAACTACTGCTAACCAATATTCAATAGTAGCTATAATTTTTTTATCAAAAATATCAATATCCATATCTTTTATAATGTATGAATTGGCGTGAAATTTATATGATTTTGAAATATGTTCATCTAATTTTGAGTAAGAAATAACCACTACAGGAATATTTTTTATTCTTGGTTTTTCTTTTAGATACCTTAAAATTAAATCACCATTTTTCATAGGTAAGTTATAATCTAACAAAATCAAACTTGGCCAATATTGCAATTTCCTTTCAATTTTATTTACAATAAAATTAAGGGCATTTGCGCCATCATTAATAACGGTTAATTTTATGTTGTGTTTATAGTTTTTTACCAAACTTTTGATGCTTATAATATCAACATCGTTATCTTCAATTAATAATACATCTCTTGTGTTCATTGCAAATTACTAAACTATCTATCTAAGGTTATGTTAATGGTGCTTCCGTTTTGTGGTGATGAACTTATACCTATAATACCTTTATGACGATTGATAATTTTTTTACAAATTGCCAAGCCTAAACCAATACCAGATGATTTTACTTGCCTTACTTTATTAAACGTTTCAAAAATATAATTATGATATTTTGGATGAACCCCAATACCATTATCGTTGATAAAGAGCATTAATTTATCATTTAAATTTTCCGACCAAATAGTGATTAAGGGGCTTTCAGCACTTCTATATTTTATTGAATTGGAGATTAGATTGCTAAAAACATTTCGGAAAAGCGATCTGTCACCATAAATTTCAGTATTGTTTTTTAGCTTTATTGTTGTATCATTTTCTTTTATTAAAAGTTCTAGTTCTGATTTCACCTCCTCAATCACCTCAAACATACTAAATTTTTCATACATCAAATCTTGGTTTTCTACCGAAGAATATAGCAATAGATCATCAATCATTTTATGCATGGTAAAGGTACGGTCAATCACCTCATTTACTAATGTTAAATTATTTTCACTTCTATCTACTGTGCCTTTGTTGATCAACTGTGCAAAATAGGAGATATTACGAATCGGTTCTTTTAAATCGTGCGCAACTATATAGGCAAACTTTGATAACTCTTCGTTTGATTGAATGTAACCACTAAGTTTTTCATTAGTGTTTCTAAGTTCGTTAACTTTTAATTGATATTTTTTTAAAGTAACCTCTTCTAAAGTAACATCACGTGCAATCATCATTACTTCTCCAAAATTAACTTTATAAAACCTACATTCAAAATATCGTATTTGGTTAAGAATATCTGGTTGCTGTATTTTACAACTAACAACTACACCAGAGGCTATTGCTTTCTTTAGGTGTTGTAAAATAGTATATCCAGTTACTTCATCATCAAAACACTCATTAGCAAAAAGTCCTATTTTTTCGGTTGGTATTAAAAGCTCTGATAAATTATTAGATAGAAATTCAATACAAATGAAATCATTACTAAATAAATAATATTGATCAGGTAAAGATTTGAACAGCGAATGAAGTTGCACATTACGGTACTCAAGCGCTTTCAAAAGATTACTATTCTGCTTTTGGAGGTCAATATTTTTGTCAATACCATTAGCCATTTGGTTATTTCTTTAATTATAGCGTTAACTCATTAGCAAAACGTGCCGCTAAAGCATTAAAAATTTGATTTACATTATTGCCTTCTTCTTCTAAAGTACTCGAAAAAAAATCAATTTCAAAATCAGTATTTGATTTAATTTTTTCTAATTCATTAGCATCTACCAAATCTTTTTTATTACCAATTACCATAATTTCAATATCTGCTAAATACTTTTTTAACCCCGCATAATCACTTTGTATCCTGTGGTAAGTTTCGGGCCTAGTAATATCGAACACCAAAATTGCAGCGTGTGTGCCACTTAAATAGCTTGTAGGTATATTGTTATGTGTAACAACATCTGCAATATCCCATATTACAAGCTCTACCGTTTTATCGTCAATTATTTCGCTTTTAGATTTTATGTTAACCCCAATTGTTGGGCGATAATCTTCTGAAAATTCATTAAGCACATAACGGTTTAGTAAAGATGTTTTTCCAACAGCGAAAGAACCCAGTATTATTATCTTTTTTTTCAACATTTTACTTTTTCGTTTATTGTTTTCCTTAATTTTTTCGAAAGTTCTTCTTCAGGAATTTCTTTAGAAAAATCTTGACCACTTATGCTTTTTGTAATAAAATTACCTACAGTTTTTTTTAATACTGTAGTAAATGCGGAACTTGAGTGGCCATTAAATAAGATAGCAGCAAAATAGTCCAAATCATTATGAATAGTAACGCTATAGGTATCATACCTCAACTCTACAATTTCTTCTTTATACCCAACTTTTAATGCATCTTCACCAAATGCTTTTATTGCCGTAATTAAGCCTCCAACTTGGTTTTTATTAATTGGGTTTTCAAGCGAATAGTTGCACATTACAAAGCCTGTTTCTTTTTGAATTACCAAAATATCTTTTATTGAGGCTGTATTAACATTGCTAATTATTTCGCTAGCAGTATCTCTACCCAATAAATTTTTAAAAAAACCGCTAATTGGGTTGTTTTTAATTTGTTCATTTACCTTACTTTGCACTTTACCCATTTCAAATACAATCCACTTCTGTATTAATTTACCCATTATTGGGGTTAATGCCTGAATTAGTTGCGGTTCAGAATTTTTTATTATTGATGTTACTTCTTGACCAAATAGCTCATCAAATTTTTGTTTCATTTCTCTCGTCTGATCATCTAATATCGACGAAATTTTCTCCTTCAACAAATCTGGGTTATCAATCGTTTTTTCAAGTCTATCTAGTTCTTTAAGCGTTTTTTCTTGTCCTTCAATTACATCGTAGAGCAATAAATTTCTCAATTCACCTAATCTACTCAAATCTTTGGTTTCAAATATATCTTGTCTCATATATTTTATTTTATAATAGCATCAACCAACAAATTTAATCTTTCCGCTAAAATCTTTTTATCAACCTTATTTTCTTCTAATTTATTCATTTTCTTGTCAGCTTGCTTATCCTTATCTTTCATTTTACCTGTAATAGTATCGTCTAAATTAGAAATATTACCAGCCATTTCTGCACTAAGTAATTGCAGCTTATTATTGTAATCTTTTTTATTTTCAATAAGCTCCTTTTCAAGCTTTTGAATATGCTTATTCATTTGCTCTATTTTAGTATCGTATTTTCTAATTTGATCACCAAAAAGCAGCTCAATTATCGCTTCAAATCTTGAGAACTCTTCATTTGTTTTTTTTTCAACAGGCACACTTACTAATTTTGTTATTAAAGGTACTATTAAATTTCAATTATTATACGATATTTTATTGTGTTAAGTTTTATAAAATTATATCATATTATAAAGAAAAAAAATGTAGGATATAATTAACTGTAAAAAACACCAACTTAAATAGCCCCAAAATTGGCTTTAGCAGTATAAAATAAATAAGTAATAAATAAACCTATTGTAACCGGGTTAAAAACACTTAGCAACAACTACTTAGGGCGTTTCCCTGCGGGTCGGGCTATCCGCTCCAATCTTTTTGCTCGTTACTCACAAAAAGGATTTCCGCTACTATCCCTAACGCTTTCGTTATGTTAGCTAGCGCATCTAAAAAATATAAAACAACAAACCATTACGCCATATAAGCAATAATGGCTAAAAAGTGAAACCAACACAACGTAGCCAGGCCACTAAAATAGCCCAAATTGTATTACAATAAAAACGGGGAGATTTTTTTACGAGTCAATTAATTAGCTCCAAAAAAAAACTACAAATACATCACCTTTTTAACGGCTTTTATAGTTTTGTCAACATCGGGTAAAAAGGCAGCCACCAAGTTTGGTGCATAAGGCAAAGGCGTATCGGCAGCAGTTACCCGAGTTACTGGTGCATCTAAATAATCAAAAGCATCGGTAGAAATTTTGTACGCAATTTCGGCACCAACGCCGCCCAAGGGCCAAGTTTCTTCAACTACTACTATGCGGTTGGTTTTTTTAAGTGAGGTAATAATGGTATTGTAATCCATAGGGCGAATGGTGCGCAAATCAATTACTTCTGCACTAATATTGTCTTTTGCCAGTTCGTCGGCTGCATCAAGTGCCACCTTCATCATTTTATTAAATGAAATAATGGTAACGTCTGTTCCTTCTCGTTTTACATCGGCTTTACCAATAGGTATTAAGTATTCTTCTTCAGGTACTTCGGCCATATCGCTATACATCACCTCCGATTCCATAAACACAATTGGGTCATCGTCTCTAATAGCCGATTTTAAAAGGCCTTTTGCATCGTACCCGTTTGAAACAGAAATTACTTTAAGCCCAGGTATGTTAGCGTAAAGGCTTTCGAAAGATTGGGAATGCGTTGCTGCTAATTGCCCTGCCGAACCGTTTGGGCCTCTAAAAACTACTGGTGCGCCATATTGCCCACCCGACATTTGTAGCATTTTAGCGGCACTATTTATAATTTGATCCGATGCTAAGAGGGCAAAATTCCAAGTCATAAACTCTACAATAGGTCGTAAACCGTTCATTGCTGCACCAACTGCAATACCTGCAAAGCCCAATTCGGCAATTGGGGTGTCAATTATACGGTCGGGGCCAAACTCATCTAACATTCCTTGACTAACTTTGTAAGCGCCATTATATTCGGCTACTTCTTCGCCCATTAAAAATACGTTTTTGTCTCTACGCATCTCCTCGTTCATTGCTTCCCTAACTGCCTCTCTAAATCTTATTTGCCTAACCGCCATAATTAATAAAAAATATACCGCAAAAGTAGTTAAAAAAAATGCTAATATTTACAGTATGAAGTCAATTTTACAAAATGATAAAATTTTTAGTTTGTTTTGCAGTTCATATTAACTAATGCAGGTTGAAGCCTTTATCGCCAAACGCTTATCTTTTAGCAAGCAGTCTGGTTTTTCGAGTTTTATTATAAAAATTGCTATTGTGGCGGTATGTCTTTCTGTAGCTGTAATGATTATTGCCACCGCATTAGTCAATGGTTTCAAAAAAGAAATTGAAAACAAGGTTTTTGGTTTTATGGGCAACATCCAAATTAGTAGTTTCGAAAGCAACTACGCTTTTCAAAATAAACCAATTGATTATAATACAAAGCTTAGCAAAAGTATTACTGCATTAGATGCGGTAAGCCACGTGCAAACTTACGCCAACATTACAACTATATTGAAATCGCCTACCGAAATGGAAGGTATTGCCTTAAAAGGGGTTGGTTTTGATTTTAACTGGCAATTTTTTGAAAAATATATGTATGCCGGAAAGCCTTTTGTGATGGATTCTACCAAAAAGAGCAACGAAATTGTATTGTCTAAGACTACAGCAGATCGGCTTAAAGTGGAAATTGGCGATAAAGTGAACGCATACTTTATAAAAGATCCGCCAAGAATTAGGAGCTTTAAAATTAGCGGTATTTTTAATACCGGTTTAATTGAGTATGATATGGCTTATGCTTTAATTGATATACGACACGTGCAAAGGTTGAGCGATTGGAACGACAAACAAATACAAGGTTATGAGGTTTTTATAGATGATGCCAATGCTTTGGAAAAAACCAATAATGAATTGTTTTTCAATATTTTAGGACCCGATTTATTATCTCAAACTTTAAAGGAAATCAATCCCAGTATTTTTAATTGGTTGGAGCTTCAAAGTGTAAATGAAAAGGTGATTTTTGCTTTAATGATTATTGTAGCGGTAATTAATATGATTACGACTTTACTTATTTTAATTATGGAACGCACCAATATGATTGGTATTTTAAAAGCCCTAGGTGCCAGCAATTGGACTATAAGGAAATTGTTTTTGTACAATGCTGCTTTTATAGTTGGTTTTGGTTTGCTGTTCGGTAATTTTTTTGGTTTGGGTTTATGTTTTTTTCAAGATCACTTTGGGTTTATACAACTTAGTGAAGAAAGCTATTTTATTAAAACGGCTCCAGTTTATATTAACTGGTGGATCGTACTCATCATCAATTTAGCTACTTTAGTAATTTGTATTTTTTCGTTGTTGTTACCTTCCTATTTAATTACAAAAATTTCGCCGGTAAAGGCTATACGGTTTAGTTAACCATTCACCAACCGCCACAACATATACAAGCCATAATTGGCCGTTAACAAAATATTATTTGCTCTTTGTAAAGGAAAGCAATACATTTTTGAATAGACTTCCGTTTTTGAGGCAACGGCAATCCAAACAGTACCAACTGGTTTTGCCTCGCTGCCTCCTGTTGGGCCTGCAATGCCCGAAACGGCAATAGAATAATCGCTATTTAAAACATTAATTACATTGGCAGCCATTGCTTCTACCACTTCTTTCGATACTGCTCCTACCTTATTAATTAATTCAGCATCAATGTTTAACAGGTTTTGTTTTACCGTATTGCTATAAGCTACTATACCGCCATTAAAGTAAGCAGAAGAACCAGGTATTTGAACTATCTGCGCTGCAATTTGTCCGCCTGTGCAGCTTTCGGCTGTAGCAAGGGTTAAGTTTTGCGCTATAAATTGTTGTTGTAATGTTTCAGTTAACAATGCCTCATCAAACCCATACTGATGGTTGGGTAATAAGGCACAAATTTGTGTGATATAAGTTGCTATTTCGTTATTTAGTAATGCTTCTATTTTTCCTATTCCACTTAATCGCAAACGTAAAACACCTAACCTTGGCAAGTAAGCCAGTTTAATATGTTCTGGTAAATTTTCTTCTATAGTCTTAATTTTTTCTGCTACTATCGACTCTCCTACACCGGCCACCATAATGGTTTTGTGTACAATAGCGGGCAACTTAAACAATTTTTGAAAGCGTGGTAAAATCCGTTCTTCCATCATTGCTTTCATTTCGTAAGGCACACCTGGCATCGAAACTATTATTGTGTTTTCATAATTCCACCACATACCGGCTGCCGTACCTTTTTTATTAAAAATAACTTTACAGTTAGCTGGCATATAAGCCAATTCGGCTGTTGACTGTAATAATGGCCTTCCTCTTTTTTTGAAATAAGCCTTTAGCATTTCCAAAATTTCTTCATTCAATACCAAATCAGTATTAAAATATTGGGCTAATGTTTTTTTGGTGATATCGTCTTTAGTTGGGCCTAAACCTCCGGTTAATAAAACGATATCCGCTTTTTTGGTAGCTACTGTTAAGGCATCTAAAATAGCGGGTTCTTCATCGGTAATGGTGAGTACCTCAGTTAATTTAATGCCAATTGAATTTAATTTTTGGCCCATCCAAGTGGCGTTAGTGTTTACTGTTTGGCCTATCAACAATTCATCTCCTATCGAAATTACAGTTGCATTATATTGCTTCATAATAAATAATAAAGCTGCAAAATACAATAAGCCAATGAAAGCGCCAGTTGAATTGTGTAGTTTTGTTAAAATTTGATTAAACAAAGCCGTCAATAAACCATCTTAATAAAATGAAATTTTCTCTTCAAATTCGTTTTTGTGTTGTAACTATTTGCGTGATAACATTTGGTAGTAGCTATACTGCTTTAGCGCAAAACATTAGTTATTATACCGATCAATTAGGTTTCTTTAAAGTATTTGATACTGGAGAAATTCATCAAATTGAACACCTGCCAGTACAACGTATTGCTATGGGTGGCGACTATTTATTTTATGAAGACAGTCAAGAAAACTTGCTTTATTATTACGAAGGAAATACACAAAGGCTTACCTTAACTTATCCTCAAATGTTAACGGCTGCAAGAAACTTTGCCCTTACCAATTTAGGTGGCGGCACTAATGTATTTTATAATCAAGACATTACTAATTTAATTTTAGACAATCAACCACCTAACATAAAGTATGGCGATAGCATTATTGCTTACATAAATTACGATGGTTATTTAAATGTGTTTAAACAAGGTGAAAAATACGAAATAGAAGGCCCTTTTGAAGCAAGGCTAACCCAAAATGCCAACTATAAGGTAAGCAATAATTCTTTAGCTTATATTGACATAAGCAACCGTTTGCAACTTTGGTATAACAACGAAAAAACCGAAGTAGATGACTTAGTAAAAAACTTTTGGGTAGGCAACAATTTAGTAGCTTTTGTTGATGAATTTGACGAATTTGTAGTTTATGATAAAGGCGATTATGTAACCTTAGAAGAATACCCGCCTAACCGTGTTATGCTTTCTAACAACTTTGTAGCTTATATTGATGATGATGATCACTTTAATATTTATTACAATGGTGAAGTAGAAGAAATAACAACTACTGCTGTTAAAATTGTAAGTTTTAAAGATGATGTAGTGGTTTGGTTAGATGAGTTAGGCTTTTTATATTATTGGCAAGATGGCGAAACCGAATTGTTAGAAAACATAACCCCTAATGAAATTAAAGTGGATTTAAACAACATTGTTTACACCGATTATGATGGCCGTTTAAAAGGCGTTTACAAAGGCAAAAAGGTAAATTACACCAATGAAATTGCCGAGCGTTTTGAATTGAATGGAAACGTATTGCAATACCAACTAAACCGAAGCGAAATTTATTTTTATTGGAATGGGGAGGTTTATTAGATTAAAAACCTTTAGTTGTATAATAGTTTTAGTAAAAATGTAATCAAATCCAATCAATAAAATCTTTTTTTGATAAACCTAGTTGTTTTAGTGCATTTTTTATGATAAATTCAGGAAGAGGGTCAACGCGTGTTTGAACAGTAATCGGTCTTAGCAAATCGCTTCTTGACCAATGCTCATGACTACCTTTTGTCCTATTACAAGAACATCCTTGGTCTCTTAAAAAATCTCTATATAATTTAAGTGGAATGTTTCTTAAATGCTTAGTTGACATAAAAGATTAATAAGCAAATTCTACATCTTCTCTAGAAACCTTATAACTTTTGCTATTTACAATTTCGTTGTATAGTGGATTTAACGAAACCAAATCAGAATCTTTAGGAGGATTGAACTTAGGTTTCTTTTTAGAACCTTTGACTGACCACCCTAAATCTTTAAGAACTTTATCTAAAGTTTTCTTATTGTTAGTATAACGGAAAAATTCGTGAAGTGCTTCAAAAAATGATTGTTTAGCTTCGGGCTGACTATAACCATATCCGCTCAAATCTAAAGCTGGAGCATAAATTATAGTAACATTATCTTCTTCAAATTCCACTAATGAAAGACCAACATTATACTTTCCATTTCCAAAACCTAATTCGGCAGTCAAATGTAATTTATCCATAGTAAAGTTAAACAATCTATCAAATACGTGTAAAAATAAAAAAATAATGATAAAAATGTATAAAAAATCAGCTAAATCCGTGCCAAAATTTATTTGTATTTGTTGATAGCGTTACTTTAAACGAAAAAGTATAGGTTTATTTGCTATACGTTGATAGCTCTAAGTCACTTTTTTATTCTCTTCTTAATATTAATTAAAAATGTATTGTTATAGTTCATATTTACAGGATCATTAAGTTGGTATGCTTATTAAATTCTTCTTTATTGAGTTTGAAAAAATCGAACAGGTTTCTAATTGTTTTGAGAGATAACCCAATCTATAAACCCTAATACTTCCTATTAAAAATTTCATTATAAATTACCGCATCAACTGCATCAAACTCAAAGGTTTTTAATTTTTTGGCAACCTTTCTTTTCTTTCTAACAGGTTTAACAACCGCTTTTTGCGCTTCAATTTTGGTAGCAATTGTTGTTTTTGGCTTTGGTTGATCTTTAAATAATTTGGTTTGTGCTTTTTTTGCTTTCTTGGGTTGAGGTTGATTTACATCCAACTCTTTCAAAACCTCGTCAAAAATAGTCTCAAAGGGGTTTTTCTTTTTTTCTTGTCTTTGAGCTACCGATTTTTGGGTAACCTGTGGTTGCTGCCTATTTTTTAGCTTAGGTACACTTCGCCTTTTAAAAATTGGCTTTGCTTGAGTTTGTGTATGTGCTGCTGCTTTTGGCTGTGGTTTACTCGCCCGTTTTTGTGGTTGCGGTTGTTGCTTAGGTTGCGCAACCACAGGTGGTAAAGGTTGTTGCTTTTTTTTCTTATTTTTATTGGTAGATGTAAAAATAGAAAATAAAATATATGCTATAAAAAAAAGAAATGGCAGTAATTCTTCCATATTAATGTTTAAAGTTACAACAATTTACGCACAAAATAATTCCCTTCAAAGCTTATTCAATAAAAAATCAACCACATTAACATTATCGGCAAAATCATTTAAGCCCGGTTGCTGGCTTTTACCAAAGGCAATTGCACCCGCTATTTCCGCTAAGTTAGTAACCACACATTGTATTTCAGCTTGCTTTTCGTTTACATATTGTTGCGCCTCTTTTATTGTTTTATAAGTTTGATGATACAAGCACGAAATTGGAGAGGCAATATGCTCGTTTTCAAGGATTAGCAGGTTTTCACTGGCCATATGTACCACACCATTTATCAACAATAATGACAACTGGTAGTCATAATTATTTTTGTATTTATGTTGATTTTTTAAGTCAACAAAATGCTGTTCTAAGGTTTTCAATAAAGGCACAAAATCATATTCTTCTGGTACTAATATTTGAGAAACATTTCTACAACCTAAACCATAATAACTAAACACATCTTTACCCAAATTAATAAGATCTTCTTCGCTTTCATTACCAACAAGCACCCCAATGCTGTTTCTATTTTTGCGAATAATGTTAGGGTATTTTTTAAAATAATAATCGAAATAGCGAGAAGTATTGTTGCTACCCGTAGCTATTATCGCATCAAAATTACTTAACCGTTCTTCAATAGCAATGTAATTTTGCCATTGCGGTTCTATATCAATTAATTTTTTTATGATGAATTTAGTCAAAAACTCATCTTTACTAGACAGCTTAAGTTGTGCTTTATTACCAGTTAACAAAACATACAACAGATCTTGAAAGCCGACTAGTGGAATATTGCCCGCCATTACCAAACCTACTGTTTTGGGGCTATTATTTTGGGTAGGAATTTGCTGTGCATCTGCAAAAGCCAACAATTCTTCTTTGTTTAGATAGCGTTGTTTTATAGCCTCTAAAGCACTTTTTACATTTTCGGCAGTAAACCAGCCATTGTAATTTACAGCATTATTAATTACTAATTGAACAGCTGTTTTACTAACATCAATTTGGTTACCAAGTGCTTCAAAACTATTAATACGATTATTTAACTGCAATGTGAAACTATTTTTGTTGCGAAGGTGTTAAAAATTTTGTTCTTTTACATTTTATTAGAACAAGAAAATAATGGCAATATTTATAACTGACGAATGTATAAACTGCGGAGCTTGCGAACCGGAGTGTCCAAACAATGCAATTTATGAAGGTGCGGTAGAATGGTCGATAGCCGATGGTACTACTGTAAAAGGCAATTACACCTTAGAAGATGGCAGCGATGTTGCCGTTGACAAACGCATTGATGCAATAGAAGAAGATTTTTATTTTATAGTACCCGATAAGTGTACCGAATGCAAAGGCTTTCACGAAGAACCACAATGTGCTGCCGTTTGCCCGGTTGATTGTTGTGTACCCGACCCCGACCGAGAAGAAACCGAAGAAGATTTATTAGCAAGAAAGGAAAGACTGCATTTATAATAAAACAGATAATTTATACCACAGCGGCTAACAAATATGTGTTGTTAGCCATTTTAAAGCTGCAACAAAACAATTTGAAGTCTTTCTATTGGCGCAGATAAAGCCAAACACCAAGGTTTTGTTTATTTAGAACTGTTGTAATTATTAAACAATATAATATTGTGTTTAGTATATTATGGTTATATTTAAGTATGGTATTTTGGTGAAATTATTTGAGTTAAAAATAATTTACGCTACCATATCAAAATCAGTATATTTACATTTTACGAGAAATATTAAATAAACGCATATTGTATCATCCTAAATATTTAAACACAAACCATATTTAATATTTTGGTAAGAAGCTTAACAACTAATGTCAATAGAAAAATATAAAGAAGAGAAAATACGACTGCATCCTCGAAATAAAAACCGAGAAAAGTATGATTTAGACGCATTATCCATCTCCAATCCTGAGTTAAAAATTTACGTAAAGCCTAATAAATTTGGCTTGGATTCTATTGATTTTTCTAATCCGGTGGCGGTTAGGCTGTTAAACAAAGCATTGCTAAACCATTATTACGGCATAAAGCATTGGGATTTTTCTGAGAAAAATTTATGCCCGCCAATACCGGGTAGAGCAGAATACATTCACCACATTGCCGATTTGTTGAGTGAAAATAATTTTGGTAAAATACCAACTGATGAACAATTTACTTGTTTAGATGTTGGTGTTGGCGCAAGCTGTATTTACCCAATAATTGGCGTTGTAGAATATGGCTGGAATTTTATTGGATCGGATATTGATGCGAAATCAATTGAAGCAGCGCAAAATATTGTTAACGCTAACCCATTGCTAAAAAACAAGGTAAAGATTAGTTTACAAAAAAATAAACAACATATTTTTGAAGGAATATTAAATCAAAATGATAAAATTGATTTAGTTATTTGTAATCCTCCCTTTCATGCATCAATAGAAGATGCGCAAAAAGGAACACTTAGGAAGAATAGAAATTTATCAACCAAAAAAGTAAAAGTGCCTAAACGAAATTTTGCTGGTATTGAAAGTGAATTAATATATGAGGGAGGCGAACGTCAGTTTACATACAATATGATTGTGCAGAGCGCAGACTTTGCTAAAAATTCCCTTTGGTTTTCTACTTTGGTATCGAAGCAGGCCAACTTAATAGGAATGTATAAATCATTAAAAAAGATTAAAGCACTTAAAGTAAAAACCATACCTATAATAACCAGAAATAAATTTAGTAGAATTGTTGCTTGGACTTTCTTTTCTACAAAAGAACAAAGAGAATGGAGCGCAACAAGGTGGGCTAAACCAGTTAGATAAACGGTTTTTTAAATAGTTTGCTACAGCGAATAAAGCCCGAAAAATAGCCCCGATTGCAGCGGAAAGCCCACAGCTGTAGCATGGCCTTTTTTGAAGCTGAGCAAGCGAGGACTTGGAACGAAAAGCGGGACTGAAGTTTATGCGTACTAATTCCCTTTCGCTTCAAAAAAAATAGGCTAAAACAAGCAAAGCTGTTAAAATAGAAATAGTAATAATAATCTATTTCGTAATAAATTGATTTTCAATATAGATAGCCGTACACTAATGTGGAGAAGTTAATAGGAATTGATATAAAAGTTTCGTACTTTTGCTGCTTAATACATTTGTATGTCGAGTAATTATACAGCAGACAATATTCAGGTTTTAGAGGGGCTGGAAGCCGTTAGAAAACGGCCAGCAATGTACATTGGAGACATTAGCACTAAGGGTTTTCACCATTTGGTTTATGAAGTAGTTGATAACTCTATTGATGAGGCTTTGGCTGGTTATGCCCAGCAGGTGGAGGTAATCATTCATGCTAACAATTCAATTACTGTAAAAGATGATGGGCGAGGTATACCTGTTGGTATGCACGAGAAAGAACAGCGATCTGCATTGGAGGTAGTAATGACAGTTTTGCACGCCGGTGGTAAGTTCGATAAAGGATCTTACAAAGTATCGGGTGGTTTGCACGGTGTTGGGGTAAGTTGTGTAAATGCCTTATCAAAAAATTTAAAAGCTACCGTTTATAGGGATGGTAAAATATACCAGCAAGAGTATGAAATTGGTAAACCAATGTACCCTGTAAAAGAGGTAGGCACTAGCGATGAAACTGGTACACACATCACTTTTGTACCCGACGATAGTATTTTTATAGTTAGCGAGTATAACTTTGAAACAATTGCAGCTCGGTTGAGAGAGTTATCTTTTTTAAATAAAGGTATAAAACTAAAGATAACCGATGAGCGAGAAAAAAACGAAGATGGTAGCTTTAAAACTGAAGATTTTTATAGCGAAGGTGGTTTAATAGAATTTGTGCAATGGTTAGATGAAACCCGTCAGGCTATTATTCCTACACCAATTTATGTAGAAGGAGAAAGAGAAAACGTGATAGTTGAAGTGGCCTTGCAGTATAACAATACCTACAACGAAAATATACATAGTTACGTAAATAACATTAACACTATTGAAGGTGGAACGCACGTTAGTGGTTTTAGAAGAGCCTTAACCCGTACTTTTAAAGCTTATGGCGAGCGTGAAAAAATGTTTGACAAAGTAAAATTTGATATTTCGGGCGATGATTTTAGAGAAGGGTTAACTGCTTTGATAAGTGTAAAAGTACCAGAACCACAGTTTGAAGGGCAAACCAAAACAAAATTAGGAAACAACGAAGTACAAGGCGTTGTTGAAACAACGCTTGGCGAAGCATTAAAAAATTATTTAGAAGAAAACCCAAAGCAGTCGAAAGTAATTATACAAAAAGTAATAATTGCGGCTACTGCTCGCCACGCTGCCCGTAAGGCCCGCGAGTTGGTGCAACGTAAAAATGTACTTACTGGTTCGGGCTTACCTGGCAAGCTGGCCGATTGTGCTTCTAAAATTGCAGAAGATTGTGAAATATATTTAGTGGAGGGAGACTCGGCAGGCGGAACCGCTAAGCAAGGCCGTGATAGAAATTTTCAGGCAATATTACCATTACGTGGTAAAATACTGAATGTAGAAAAAGCGATGGAACACCGAATTTACGACAATGAAGAAATAAGAAATATTTTTACCGCACTAGGTGTATTTAATAATGAAGACAAATCGTTAAACACCGAAAAATTGCGGTACCATAAAGTAGTTATTATGTGTGATGCCGATATTGATGGTAGCCACATTACTACTTTAATTTTAACCTTCTTTTTTAGGCAGATGAAAGAGTTGATAGATATGGGCCATATTTACATTGCTTCGCCACCGTTGTACCAAGTTAAAAAAGGGAAACAGGCAGAGTATATTTGGACAGAGCAGCAACGAGAGCAAGCGATAGAAAGAATGGCTGGCGACGGTAAAAAAGAAAGTGTAAGTGTACAGCGCTACAAAGGTTTGGGCGAAATGAATGCCATACAACTTTGGGAAACCACTATGGACCCCGATAAAAGAACCTTAAAGCAAGTTACTATTGAAAGTGCGGCAGAAGCGGATCGCATTTTTTCAGTATTAATGGGTGATGATGTACCACCAAGAAGAGATTTCATTGTATCGCACGCAAAGTATGCGAAAGTCGATGCCTAATTGCATCGCAAAAAATTGTATTTTTGTATCTTAGAATCTATTACGTATAAAAAAATGAGTGACATTAGTTTGAAAGTAGCCACTTGGCAAGATTGGCAAACCGGAAAAACACTAAGAATATTGCCCGATCCATTAGCTTATGAAAAATATCCTGAAAGGGTATTGGATGCACGCCAAGAGCGAGACTGGTGGAATGTAAAGGTTCGTAATGGTAAATTTATAATTTACAGCATTATGCACGCCTCTTTAGGTATGATCGGCTTTATAAGAGCGCACAATATTAACAAGGCTAAGTTGCGTTGCGATCTTGATATTGAAATATTAGACTGCGCCAACTACAACAAAGGTTATGCCTTTATAGCTGGGCAAGATTTTCTACATATTTTAACCAATCAATATCACATACATCATTATCGAGCAATGATTCAGCCTGAAGATGAACGTGGTATAAAGCTTTTTACCAAGTTAGAGTTTAAGCAAGACGGTGAATTTGTTGATCCAGATGATGCGGAAAAGGTTTACCACAAGTACATCAAATCCATATAAAATTAGTTATTTTTATATCTCTACTTTTTTATAGAATGAAAATAATACCCCAAGTAGAAATTTTGGGATAGCTATTATTAGGACAAGTTAAGCCAAATGGCAAAAGTAATTTACACTTTACTCCTCCTTTTTTTTGTACACGTCCGTATTATTATTATTATGTAGCGAAGCAGTTTGGCTCGTTTAAAAGGGCAGCCTGCTATACGTTCAAATGCTATTGCCCAACTGCAAATCAACGCTACAAAATAGCATAACCACTTCTATCAGGGCTAATATTCGGGCGGTAGTGGCTCGTAAAAATTTTGCACATTACACGCCCATCAATTTACCATAAAAGATATCATACTCAGTATACAAACCAAACTTCATAAAATAGTCAACCCAATTAACTACTTACTAAACCATCATAATAAAAACCAGACTTTATTGCTAAAAACCAAAGAAGTTCCTATTTTGTTAACTAATACAAAAATCTAAACTTTAATATTATGTTTTCTAATCCTTATATATTATTATTAGCAGGCTTAGTGCCTATGATTGTTGGTTTTGTTTGGTACGGCCCTTTATTTGGCAAACCGTGGATGAAGGTAAATGGCTTTACAGAAGAAAGCTTAAAAGGTGGCAATATGGTTTTAATAATGGGCTTGTCTTATATTTTAAGTATGATATTAGCTACTGGTTTAATGGGCTTAACCAATCATCAAAGTGGGGTAATGCAACTGTTTGCATCACACCCTGATTTTGAAGTAGTTGGTAGTGAAGTAAATACGCTTTATAATACTGTTATGGATAATTTTGGTGACCGACACCGAGACTTTAAACACGGTGCTTTACATGGTGGCTTGGCGGCAATATTAATTGCTTTGCCTCTAATTGCTATAAATGCGCTATTCGAACGCAGAGGCGGAAAATATATCGGCATTCATTTTGGCTACTGGTTTGTTACCTTAATTTTAATGGGCGGCGTGGTTTGCCAATGGTTGTAATAAATTAGTTATACCTGTACATCATCATACCAAAATACAAAACATTGTTGATAAGGCGGCTGTTAAAATTGCTTTGATTGGATGAAGTGCTAATGAGTAAAAAACCGCAACCTCATAAATGGCCGAAAAAATAAATTTTAGGCCATTTATTAGATTTGTAGAGAGAATTTAAAAAACACTTGTATTTCTATAATTAATACACATAGTATATGAAGGATAAAATTGTAGTTAAAAACTACAGCGGTTCGGAAAAAATAGCAGCAGAAATTTATAAAAGAGATGCTAAACTGATGGCTCAGCAAAATTACTATCCCGTTAGTCAAAATTGGATTCCAGGTTCGTATGGTTGTGGAACGTTTATACTTGCATTAATATTGAGTATTGTAATTGTTGGGGTACTTATATTTGTTTACTTAATATTAGTTAAGCCAGATGGTACATTGTCTGTTACCTACGAATTGAAAGAACAAAAAGAATTTGATGAACTTAATATTTCTTCTAAAACCATCGACCAGAAAGAATGTCCTATCTGTGCCGAATTTGTAAAAGCAAAAGCTAAAAAATGTAGGTTTTGTGGTTACGAGTTTTAATATAAGCAAAAAACTACCTAATAAAAGCTTTAAAGATGAGGCGAGAAATGAAAGACAAGAATTTAATTGGATTGTCAGTTATTGCATTAGAAACAATAGAACAGTATTAAGCCCCAATATTAAAATTCAAAGTTTTTTAGCTTTTCCAAAATTTACGCCCGCCATAAGAAATATAAGGTACTTGCACTTTACGTGTTAAATTATTATTTTTATGAGTGAATAATTTGTAGAAGTGGATAAAAAACTGACTTTAAGGTTAAATTAAAATGTAATTGAGAGCGCTAAAATTTATGCCCGCAATCATAAGGTTAGTCTTTCAAAAATTTTTAAATCTTATCTATATAATGTAACTAAACCAAAAGAAGATAAGAACGAAATTTCAATAACACCACTTATAGAGCGTTTGAGTGGAGTACTTAATTTGCCTGTTGAGATTGATTATAGAAAAGAATATCGTGATTTTTAAGTGGAAAAGTATAAGTGAAAAAGCTATTTTTGATACACCAATATTGTTATTGTTTTATTATCACGAAAGGAACCCTTTTATGAAGAAGCAGCAACTCTTTGTACTTTAGCTGATATAAAGCTAATTGAATTAACGGTTTCTTCATTAACAATAGCTAATACAAGTTATGCTTTATTACAACGAATAAACGCTAATAAAACAAAAGCCATACTCAGAAAACTTAAACGGATAATTAAAATATTACCTTTAGATGATAAAATAATTGGATTGGATTTAAATTACGAAAAATTCTTTGATTTTGAAGGTGGACTTCAATATTTTTCAGTAATTGAAAACAGGCAGGAGATAATTATATCCAGAAGTTTTAAGGTTTTTAAGCACTCAAAATTGCCAACTTTGACGGCTAAACAATTTACTGAAGCTATTGGATAGAATCAATTCCAAAACAATTTCCTATCTTACATTTTAGTAAAAATAATAGATAGCGACTTGTAAAAATTTTCTACTAAATGCTACCTCTTAATATACTTTCTCCATCCCCAAAATTTTCTTTCTTTTAAATAATTTAGATTTCTATCGTTAGCAAAGGCTTCTTTTTCAAAGCTGATTGAGCGATAGGCGAAATTGATGTTTCTAAAATTTATATAATGGTATAAAAACTCTGCAACATAAAACAGATAAAATAAAATAATCCCCATTTCTAATTGCTGCCTTAAATGTATACGCTCGTGATTAACCAACTGCCGATTTCGTTTTAAAGCATCATACTTAATAAAAATAAATGGCCAAAGCGCAATGGCAATAGCATTTTGCTTTATCAAAAAATTAAATAACATGGGTAAGGTGATAATCATTTTAGCTCACTAAAGTATCAAACCAAAGCATTGGGTGACAAAGGCTTTTTACATTGGGTTTACTATTAATAACTTTTACTGCCAATAATGTGTTGCACACGTCTTTCAGCATCTTTTCTGATACATAGTTATTGGTACTCCAACCTGTTTGGCGGTACCAAACGGCTGCATCTTTTGGTAAAATATTATAGCGTTGGGCCACTAAATCAACTGCATCTTTACGCTCCATAAAATCGTTACAATATTTTCTAATAATTTTTAAAGTTTGTTCAATTGCATTTTGTTTTTCTTGTAATGCCTTTTCATTTGCTGCTATCATAAAACAACTCCAGGGCGTAATGGTTTCACCTATTCGTTTTAGTTCGCCACTATCTACATAAGGTTTAGTCATAAATTTTTCCCATAATAAAATATCAGCTTTATCATTTTTAAAGGCTTCACGAGCGCCATTAAAATTACCAACTACAACCGTTTGCATTTGGGTAGGATCCCAGCCTTGTTGTTCTGCAAATACATAAGCCATAATGTGCGAACCACTTCCCTGCCTACTTATTGCAAAGCGAGCATTTTTTATATCATTTATAGTATTGAAAGACGCAGTAGCGGTACAATGAATACCCCAAATTAAAGGCGATCGAACATATTGCTGTATCAGTAAACTGGGGTTACCTTTTATAATATCAGCAATAATACCTTCGGTTAGTAATACTGCTATATCTAAAGTATTGTCTCGCAAAACTTTGGTCATTTGTCCGGTACCTCCTGGCTGGTCGGTCCATATTAAATTAATGCCTTTATTTTTAAAAGCCTCATCTTCAATAGCCAAGTGCCATGGTAAATTAAAATGTTCGGGTACACCACCTACTTTTAAAGTTATCATTTGTTACTGATTAACCGCTCAAATATAAAAGTCAATTATTACTTGCGCTTTGTTATAATTTTTTATTTCTTTAAAAAATGCTTAATATAAAACAATATACGCAACTATTATTGCTAATTGTTGCGCTAATATTAGTTGGTTGTAATAACAATTACAAACTTAAAAATGATTTTGGTAAAGATAGTCCGTTACATCATAACGAATGGACTGCTTTATTGCAACAACATGTAAATAGTGAAGGCTTTGTTAACTACAAAGGCTTTATAAAAGATAGTGTACAATTTAATAAATATTTAAAAACCTTAACCGATAATAAACCTGCTGACAATTGGAGCAAAAATGCACAATTAGCTTATTGGATAAATGTATATAATGCATTTACCGTAAAAATTGTAGTAGATAATTACCCTGTAGAAAGTATTAAAGACATTAAAAAAGGTATTCCATTTGTAAACTCGGTGTGGGATGTAAAGTTTATACCATTTAATGATGGAATGATGGATTTAAACGAAGTGGAACATGGTATTTTAAGAAAACAATTTGCTGAACCACGTATTCATTTTGCCATTAATTGTGCCAGCTTTTCTTGCCCGCCTTTACTAAATGAAGCTTTTACTGCCGAAAAATTAGAAACGCAATTAACAGCATTGAGCAAAACTTTTCTGGCCGATAAAAACAGAAACATTATTACAGAAAACGAGTTGCAGCTTTCAAAAATTTTTAGTTGGTTCAAAAACGATTTTATAAAAGAACAAACCTTAATTGAATTTCTAAATTTGTACACACCAGTAAAAATTAATGAAGATGCAGCCATAGAACATTTACCTTATAATTGGGAATTGAATGAGCTAAGAGAATAAAACCGCTAAAACAATTTCAAACTATCTGAAATTAGCAGTTGAGGAACTTTAAGTTTTAGTGATAATTCTTTGTTCATTTTTTCGATAAAATATTTTGACAATAAGGGAGAGGCCTGCTCGTGGTTTTGATGTACAAAAAAATAGAGGTTTTTCAAACCTTGCGCAAACCAAATTTTTATACGCTCCAACCATTCGTCTAATCTGGTATAATCACTTTCGTGGTTAGCACCATTGTAGCGTATAAATGCATCTTTTGTAGTTAATTTCATATGCATCAAATCGCGCCTGCCTGCAGTGTCAACAATTACATTAGCAATTTTATTTTTTTCTAACAGTTTGTAAACATCTTTTTGAATTGGCGTATTAAACCAGTCGGTATGTCTTAACTCCAAAGCAAGTGGAAAACCTTTAGGCCAATTTTCAATAAATTTTTGTAATACATCAAAACTTTTAGGGGCAAAGTTGGGAGGCATTTGTAAAAAAATCATACCCAGTTTTTCTTTTAGATTTGCAATACTATCTAAGTAAATTTCTAAGGCTTCTTCACAATTGTTAAGCCGTTTAAACTGACTAATAATTTTTGGCACTTTAGGAAAAAACTTAAAATCGTCGCTAGATTTATTGTACCAATTCTGTACTGTTTCGGTAGGAAAAATTCTGTAAAAAGTAGCATTTAATTCAATACTATTAAATTGTTGCGCATAGTACGTTAACTCATCTTTTGTGCCACGTGGATAAAAACCTTTTAAATCTTGCTTGTTCCATTTAGCGCAACCAATGTAAATGTTGGTTCGTTTTAATGCTTTACCACCCAATATTTTTTTAGTAGATTTATGATCGGTAGGAAGAAAAAAATTGATGCTCTCAGGATTATCGACTTTTCCAAATTTCATAATATGCTTACCTTTAGTTATTGAACAAACATAGGCAAAAGAATTTTAAAAAAAATTTAACAAATGGTGTAAGTTCACAAATTAAACTGCTGGCTAAGGTATCATTTTTTAGTTTTTTTATCTTCATTATATAAAATTATTTTTAAAGTATGATTTAAATATATAATAAAATCAGTAATTAAAAAATATACAACATTAGGTAGGTCTTATGTTTTCTGAATGGTAGTAAAAGCAACACTTATTTATTTATCTAATTAAAAAACGAAATTTTTATTCATCATTAGCCTATTTTTTCTACTTATACAATTTTGTTTTAAAGATGAATTTAATATTTTTCAGCCTCAAAATTTAATTGAACTGGGCGCTAATGATAAAGATGTAAAGGTAGCAACTACGCCAATACTTACAATTGAGGAAATTATTGGCAGTAGCAATGCTATTAATAATGCTGTAGTAACGCAATGAGTTAATCTGTTTTTAGATTTGGAACGATATGCATTAGGTATGAAACCAAATGCTAGTGCAAAAGCTATTGCTTACAATAACTTGGCAGCTTATGAAACGGTAGTGCCAAGTATGATTGGCTTAACTTCTAACACCAACCTAATAAGGTTTACACCTACAACGATTAATAGCCCGTAAAAACGCCAAGTATTAGGTAGTGAAACAGGCGGTAAAAGTGATAGAGATTTTGATTATTAAATTGCATTACATGCTTGTTATGCAGTTGTGTTAGCACATTTTTTATTGAACACATGCCTAATAATACCGCGCTACAAATTGAAGAATAAAAAGTACGAATAGAAAACCAACTTATACGGCTTAGAAATAGCTATTTTTGATTTAATATTAGTGAATTAATCAGAACATAATAATTTTTGGTTGTAATGGAAACACTAAGGTGTCCATAAAATTCGTCTTTAAAATAAGGGGCTGTTACAGCGCTTCTTTCATAATTAACAATAATACTAAGCCCACATAAAATTTATCATAAAAATCACCCAAACAATTGAACATTTATTAAAATGTTCATATATTTGCAGTAGTGAAAGTAATCAAGCGTAAATTGTCGACCAGCAAACTACAAGCAGTAGCCAAAATATTAAAGACTATTGCGCACCCAGTTAAGTTAGAAATTTTAGAAGTATTAGATGCCGAAGAACCTTTAGATGTTTCAACTATATGTAAACGCATTGGTGCCGAATGTGAAATTTCAATGATGTCGCATCATTTAACTAAGTTGAAAGACAATGGCATTTTAACTTCTGAAAAAAAGGGAAAGCAAGTTTATTATCGTATCGCCAACCGCTACATCCTAAATATTTTTGATTGTATGAAAAAATATGAAATCGTATAAGTGTGAAACAATTTTTTCCCATATTAAAATGGTTGCCGAAATATAACAGGACAACTTTTTTAAGCGACTTAGTTGCAGGCTTTACCGTTGGGGTAATGCTTATTCCGCAGGGTATGGCTTATGCGGTAATTGCAGGCTTACCACCAATTTATGGTTTGTATACAGCAACAATTCCATTATTTATATATGCAATTTTTGGCACTTCAAGGCAATTGGCTGTTGGCCCTACTGCACTATTAGCTTTGTTAACTGCTTCTGGCTTAACAAAATTAGAATTAGGCAGTACAACAGAGTATATTCAAATGGCTATTGTACTGGCCTTAATGGTTGGCATAATTAAGTTGTTGATGGGCATACTTAGGGTAGGCTTCCTCACCAATTTTTTATCACATCCTGTAATTGGAGGCTTCACATCAGCAGCAGCCTTAATAATTATTTTTAGTCAATTAAAACATTTGCTCGGCATCAATATTCCCCGTAGCAATTTTGTGCACGAAATTGTTATAAATACCTTATCAAATATTAGTGAAATTAAATGGGTAACATTAGTAGTTGGCTTTTCTGGAATTTTTTTGCTCGTGCTAATTAAAAAAATACATAAAAAAATACCAGGCGCCTTAGTGTTATTATTGCTTGGCATATCCATTACTTACTTTTTGCAGTTACAACAAATGGGTTTAGCAATTATAAAAGAGATTCCGGCTGGTTTACCAAGTTTTACAATTCCTGCTGTAGGTTTTGCCACAATAAAATTATTGCTGCCTACCGCTTTAGCTATTTCATTTATGAGTTACATTGCAAGTTATGCAGTAGCAAAAACAATACGTAATCAACATAAAAATTATAAAATTTCTGCAAATCAAGAGTTGATTGCTTTAGGTTTGAGTAATATTGGCGGGGCTTTCTTTTTATCTTTTCCAGTAACAGGGGGTTTTTCACGCTCTGCGGTAAACGATGAAGCTGGTGCCAAAACTGGAGTAGCTTTAATGGTAAGTGCTTTCGTTATTATTATTACATTACTATTTTTAACACACTTGTTTTATTATCTTCCTAAGGCTTTATTAGCAGCAATTATTATTGTTTCTGTAGTTAAGCTCATTCAAATAAAAGAAGCTAAGTTTTTATGGATTGCTAATAAATACGATTTTGCATTGATGCTCTTCACTTTTTTAGGAACACTTATTTTAGGTATAGAAAATGGTATTTTGTTAGGAGTATTACTTTCACTTGCTGTTTTAATCTATATTACTTCAAGGCCTCACATTGCTGTGCTTGGCAATATAAAAGGTACAACCACCTATCGAAATATAAAACGGTTTAGTAATTTAGATATAGCTGAAGATACCTTAATTGTAAGAGTAGATAGTCAGCTTTGTTATACCAATATTAATTTTTTTGAAGATGAAATCCAAAAATTATTACAAGAAAAAAAAGACATCAAGCTATTAATATTAGATTTTCAAAGTGTAGTTAATGTTGATACGAGTGCTATACATGGTATTGATGAAATAGTAGATGAATGTAAACAACTTAATGTTGAGTTAATGTTTACTAGTTTGATTGGTCCTGTGCGTGATGCTTTTGCTAAAGCTGGTTTAACCCAAAAAACTGGGAAAGCACAGTTTTACTTAACGATAGAAAAAGCATTACAGCAGTATCGGCAAAAAGAAAGTAAGGCATCTTTAAAAATAATGCAACCTTATAGCCTACAAACAAATAATAAATAAAAAAATATGCACATAGAACAAATATATACCGGTTGCCTTGCTCAAGGAGCTTACTACATTAGCAGCGATGGAGAAGCGGCCATTATTGATCCACTGAGAGAAGTTGGGCCTTATTTGAAACGGGCGAAAAATGATGGTGTAAAAATAAAGTACATTTTTGAAACGCATTTTCATGCAGATTTTGTGAGCGGACATTTAACGCTTGCCGAAAAAACACAAGCAGCTATTGTGTTTGGCCCAAATGCAAATACATCGTTTAAAGCACATATTGCTAAAGACGGAGAAGCGTTTAAAGTAGGAAAAATAACCATACGTGCCTTACACACACCAGGCCACACTATGGAGAGCACCACTTATTTATTATTAGATGAACAAGGCAAAGAGCACGCCATATTTACAGGCGATACTTTATTTTTAGGCGATGTAGGCCGACCAGATTTAGCGCAAAAAGCCGATGATTTAACAATGGAAGATTTGGCTGGCTTTGCTTTTGATAGCCTACGAAATAAAATTATGCCATTACCCGACAACGTAATAGTTTACCCTGCACACGGCGCAGGTTCGGCTTGTGGTAAAAATATGATGAAGGAAACGGTGGACACTTTGGGCAACCAAAAAAAGATGAATTATGCCTTGCGGGCCGATATGACCAAAGCAGAATTTATTAAAGAAGTTACCGATGGTTTAGAAGCGCCGCCGTCTTACTTTCCAGAAAATGTACGCTTAAATAAAGAAGGTTACGAAAGTATTGATACCGTATTGTCAAGCGGTTTGAAGGCTTTAAGCGTTAATGAATTTGAAACCATCGCTAATGAAGTGGGTGCTTTAATGTTAGATGTTCGCACGCCCTTCGATTTTGCGACCGCACATATTCCCAACAGTATTTTTATTGGTTTAGACGGCAGTTTTGCCCCTTGGGTAGGCGAGTTAGTGGTGGATGTAAAACAGCCCATCATTTTAATTGCGCCCAAAGGAAGAGAAGAAGAAGCGGTCACCCGTTTATCAAGAGTAGGTTTTGATAATACGATGGGCTATTTAAAAGACGGAATAGATGCTTGGGAAGAAGCCGATAAAACGGTTGATACAGTTACTTCAATCGCAGCAAGTCAATTTGAAATAGATATAAAAGCAAAAGCCAAGCCAGTTTTTGATGTTCGTAAAACGAGCGAGTATGAAGCCGAACATTTAATGGATGCCCAATCGACACCACTAAGTGAACTGAACGACCATTTGGCGGCTTTTCCAAAAGAAGACCTTTTTTATGTGCATTGCGCCGGCGGATATCGCTCCATGATGGCTGCTTCTATTTTAAAGGCCAGAGGCTATCATAATTTAATTGATGTAGCTGGTGGTTTTGGAGCGATTTTAAAAACAGATTTGGAAACTACGGCATTTGTTTGTCCAAGTACTTTAAAAGCATAATTGATTTATAAATGAGGAGCCTATTTATACTCTTTACATTTCTGTTTTTTTCAGCCGCTTGTCAGCAAGTGAGGGATACGGCCAATGCATTTATGAATCGTAATTCATTTGAAAAATTGGTGGAGCGATTTGAAGGTGAAGAACGAGATGTTTATCAGCAGCCAGAAAAAGTGATGGAATTTATTGGTGATGTTTCTGGACAAACCATAATGGATTTGGGCGCAGGTACAGGTTATTTTACTTTTCTATTGGTGAAAGTTGGAGCTACTGTTATTGCTGCCGATGTGGATGATCGTTTTATCAACTACATCAAAAAAAAAGTGGATAGTTTAAATATTAGTAAGCAAGTTGAGTTAAGAAAAGTGCCCTATAATTCGCCCAATTTAAAGCCTAATGAGGTGGACAAATTTTTAATCGTCAATACCTATCATCATATTGATAATAGAAGCGCTTATTTTAAAAAAGTGAAAAATGGTTTGAAAGCCAATGGCGAAGTTTTAATTATTGACTTCTTTAAAAAGCAACAAGAAGTGGGGCCGCCCAAGCGATACTGCGTAAGTGCCTATGAAGTGGTGGAAGAATTGAAGGCTGCTGGTTTTACAAAGTTTGTGGTGGAGCGAGATTTGCTGGCGTTTCAGTATATTGTTAGAGCGCAGTAATATTAAGATTGACAATAATGTATAATATAAAACAAATAACGTACAACTAACCATGAACTTCTCATTTAAAGCCATGTGGCAAAACAAATGCCCCCGCTGTCACAAAGGTGATATTTTTATAAAACCTTTAGACATTTTAAACCCATTAGATATGCCCGAAAAATGCACGATGTGCGGACAGGTAACCGAGCCAGAACCAGGCTTTTATTATGGCGCCATGTTTTTAAGTTATGCCATTGCCAGCTTTATATTATTACCTACCACTTTAATAATGCTGTTTTATTTTAAACTAAGTTTAACGGCGGCCTTTACCATTATGGGAATAATCGTTATGGTAAGTTTTCTAAAATTACTCCGTGGTTCACGGTCTTTATTTTTTCACTTAATGGTGCGTTACGATGAAGACGCCATTAAAAATAGTATTTTAAATGATTGAATTTTTAAGTCAACCTTGGGCTTGGTATATATCGGGCCCATTAATTGCATTAGTAATGTTTTTACTACTTTGGGCGGGTGGCGAATTTGGCGTAAGCGCTACCTTACGCAGTATGTGTGCCATTGGTGGTGCGGGCAAAAAAGTCAACTTTTTTAAGTTTGATTGGAAAAGCCAAATATGGAATTTAATGTTTGTAGCTGGTGCGGTAATTGGTGGTTTTATAGCCGATCAATTTTTATACAACCCTAATGCATTAACACTTTCTCAAAATACCGTAACCGATTTGGCCAATTTGGGTATCGCATTCGACGGCACTTTAGTACCAACCGAATTGTTTAATTGGAGCAATCTCTTCACCGTTAATGGATTGTTAATTATGGTGGTCGGAGGCTTTTGTATTGGTTTTGGCACACGTTGGGCGGGTGGCTGTACTTCTGGTCATGCTATAAGTGGTTTATCAAATTTGCAAATAGTTTCATTAATAGCAGTTATCGGTTTTTTTATTGGCGGCTTAGTTATGACGCATCTTATCTTTCCTTTAATCTTTAAATAACACAACCATTGAAATATATTAAGTATTTAATTATAGGCATTTTGTTTGGTATTATAATGACAAAATCGGAAGCCATATCTTGGTTTCGGATACAAGAAATGTTTCGCTTTCAAGCCTTTCATATGTATGGTATTATTGGTTCGGCATTGGTGGTTGGCATTGTCATCATCCAACTAATTAAACGATGCCAAATACAAACACTTGGTGGCGAACCCATCCAATTTAAAAACAAACAGTTTAGTATTTGGCGATATTTATTAGGCGGAACAATTTTCGGACTAGGTTGGGCTTTAACTGGCGCTTGCCCTGGGCCAATGTATACATTATTGGGTAATGGTTTCACTATTTTTATAGTGGTTATTGTTAGTGCTTTACTTGGTACTTTTGTCTATGGTTTGTTAAAGGAAAGGTTACCGCATTAAGTTTAAATATATTAAATTATATGTTTATGAAACCTTTTGTACACATAAAAGCATCCTACTATAAGCTTTTTTTAAGTAAAATCTTAGTCTTTATTTTACGTATGGTTTACATATCAATTGAAAACCAAATTACTTAGGAGAAATTTTAACCTCAACAGTTTCTTACAAGGGGTAAACACTTTACAAATGATTATACTATATTGAAGAAAATAGTTTTTTCATAAAAACGAAAAAAGGCTTCCTAAAAAAGAAGCCTTCATAAATATTTTAGAATTATTTTTTATCCTAAAAAACCTTTAGCTTTGTTTAGCAAATCTCCAGCGTTACCACCTAACAAACCTGTTAAAGCCTCTAAGCTAAAAGCACTATCTGCCTCGTCTTTAGAAGCAAATTTTTCTTTTATACCATTCAATACATCAGCAGTGGTTGCTTTAGCTTCTTGCTGCGCATCTTCTGCATTCATTCCTTTAGCTTGTATAACTTCAGCAATCTTTTCTTGTACGTTTTTAAAAATCTCGTTGTTTTCTAAGCTTTCTCCATCTTGAGAAAATAAGTCTTTTACTTGATCTAATTGACCGCTACTTAATTTTTCTTTGATACTGTTTATTAAGGAACTAGCACCTTCACCAGCAGCTTCTGTGGTTTCTGATGCACCTAAGCTATTGCCCGACATTGTTTCTTGTAGCTTTTGTGTAGCTAATTTTTTTAATTGATCTAACATTCTTATTATTTTATTATTAAGATGTAGTTTTGACGCTTGGCAAATGGCAAGTAACAACAATAGCATTAACTTGATTGTTAATACTAATTAATGAAGCACACAATTTGCAACTTTTTCCTCTTTATATAAATATTGCACAAAATTTATATAAATTAAATTTTTGTGGGTAACTTTATTGAAATATCAAATCTTATAGAATAGTTAAAATAAGTGTAAAAATTAAAACAAGACAACGTGTGAAATTTATTAATTAAAGCAATCTTACAAAAAGATAGAAAACAATTAGAAGGGTAAAAAAGTAGATTTTAGAAGCGAAACAGTTTTCCCTTGAACAATTTTGGTCTCGCCATCCTTTCAAATACCATTTTACCAACGTTTCAAAATGCCCAAGCTACACAGTAGCATAACCACTACCATCTTTTGGGTTTGCAAAAAAAAGATATAAAATTAATAAATGTGTAAGCATTCCTTACAATATTGTAATTTTTATAACAAATTATTTTCTTTAACCATAAACTATTTAAATGAAATTAAAACTGCAGATGGCGGGGCTAAATACTTGACCTCGCAACCCGATAAAACCTTTACATTATGCAATAAAATGTGCTATTTACAGCAATATTAAAATTGCTCAACTCACATAATAACCTTCTAATCCAACAAATTTAACAAATACTGCCCGTAGCCGCTTTTTATAAATTGATGGCCTAATTTTTCTAACTGCGCATCATTTATAAAACCCATTTGCCAAGCGACTTCTTCTATACAACCAATTTTTAAGCCCTGTCGGTGTTCTATTACGCGTACAAATTCGCCGGCTTGTAATAGCGATTCGTGCGTGCCAGTATCTAACCAAGCGAAGCCTCTGCTCATTACTTTAACCTTTAATTTGCCCTCGTTTAAGTAGTGTTTATTAACATCGGTAATTTCGTATTCGCCCCTTGCGCTGGGTTGTAAGTTTTTGGCGACTTCTACCACACTATTGTCATAAAAATATAAACCGGGTACTGCATAATTTGATTTTGGTTTTTCAGGTTTTTCTTCAATAGAAATAGCCGTATTATTGGTATCAAACTCAACAACTCCATAGCGTTCTGGATCGTTTACCGGGTAAGCAAACACAATACCGCCCTTAGGTTTTTGGCAAGCCGCCATCATTTCGCTTAAACCGTTGCCGTAAAAAATATTGTCACCCAAAATAAGGGCGGCATCATCATTACCAATAAAATTGGCGCCAAGTACAAAAGCCTGTGCTAAGCCGTTGGGTTCGTGTTGAGCGATGTAACTAAAATTGCAACCAATGTTTTTACCATCACCTAAAACCTTTTCAAAAAGTGGTAAATGTTCGGGTGTTGAGATAATTAAAACCTCTCTTATGCCGGCCAACATTAAGATAGAAAGCGGATAATAAATCATTGGTTTATCGTACACCGGCATTAACTGTTTGCTAACCGATAAAGTTAGCGGAAAGAGGCGTGTACCGAGACCGCCTGCAAGAATAATTCCTTTCATATATGTATTATAAGTAAGATTTACTATTTTGTGTATTGCTTTTGATAATAGGCTTGATAATTTCCGCTAGTTACATTGTTTAACCACGCTTCATTTTGCAAGTACCAATCAATGGTTTTATTTAAGCCTTCTTCAAATGTTACGGAAGGCTGCCAACCCAATTCGCTTTTAATTTTATTGGCATCTATGGCGTAGCGTTTATCGTGTCCTGGCCTATCTTTTACATAGGTTAAAAGTGCTTTACTCGTACCTTTCGATCTGCCCAATTTTTCATCCATTTGCTCAATTAATAAATGAATTAAATCTATATTTTGCCATTCATTAAAACCACCAATGTTGTAAGTTTCTCCCATTCTTCCTTTATGATAAACCTCGTCGATAGCACGCGCATGATCTGCTACCCACAACCAATCGCGGGTATATTTACCATCGCCATAAACGGGTAAACTCTTATTTTGTTTAATGTTATTAATAAACAAAGGCAACAATTTTTCTGGGAATTGATAAGCGCCATAATTATTAGAGCAGTTCGATAATTTTACGGGCATATTGTAGGTATGATGGTAGGCGCGTACAAAATGATCGGCACTAGCTTTTGAGGCAGAGTAGGGAGAACGTGGATCGTAAGCCGTTTCTTCGGTAAATAAACCCGTTTCGCCCAGCGTACCATAAACTTCATCGGTTGAAACAAAGTAAAATAGTTTATCCTCGTAATTTTCATTCCAATAGGCTTTTGCGGCGTTTAACAAATTTACGGTGCCTACCACATTGGTGGTTACAAACTCCATGGGGTTGCTAATTGAACGATCGACATGCGACTCGGCCGCCAAGTGTATAACGCTGTTAATTTGATGCACTTCCATCAACTCTTTTACCAAATTAAAATCGCCAATATCGCCCTTTATAAAATGATAATTCTCTGTATTTTCTACATCTTTTAAATTCTCTAAATTACCAGCATAAGTCAGCTTATCGATATTAATAATTTTATAATTAGGATATTTATTTACAAAATGACGTATAAGATGTGAGCCAATAAAACCTGCTCCGCCTGTTATTAAAATATTGTTCATAAATTATGTGATGTACTATTTAATTTTAAAATTAAGAGGATGGATTAGTAAAAGAAACATCATTACAAGAAATAAAATATTAATAAAAGTACCCATTTATTTACGGCTTAAAAAATTTAAATATGATATTGATGATGTAATTTTGATCATCTTCACTTAAACTATAATACAAGGGCAAACGAAGTAAACGTTCGGTAAATCGGTCGGCATTGGGCAACTGCCTACCATCGTGCTTATTTTTATAGTAAGGGCTTTTATGTAGACTTTGATAATGAAATACGGCACTAATTTGATGTGCTTTTAGATGCGCCATTAATTGATTTCGTTGATCTAATGATTGAAGTACCAAATAAAATAAAGCCCCATTTGAGCTTGCATAATCGGGTACATTTGGTAATTGAACGCCAAATTGCTCCAAATCTTTTAAACGGGTAAAATAATCGCCCCATATTTTTCTTCTTTTCTCTTGAATACGATCTAATTGTTCTAATTGAGCATACAAATAAGCTGCCAAAACATCAGATAAGAGGTAAGAAGCTCCAACATCAATCCATTCATATTTCTTTATTTCTCCTCTAATAAAAGAAGCCCTATTCGTTCCTTTTTCCCAAATAATTTCTGCTCTATCCTTAAATTTTGGATTATTAACCACCAACATTCCACCTTCACCACAAATAATGTTTTTGGTTTGATGAAAAGAAAACGCCGCCAAATCGCCAATAGAACCAAGTGGTTTGCCTTTATAATAAGAATCGATGGCTTGTGCCGCATCTTCAATTACTAATAAGTCGTGTTTTTTTGCGATTGCTAAAATTACATCCATATCGCAAGCCAAACCAGCATAATGTACTACCACAATTGCTTTTGTTTTGGGCGTAATTAATGCTTCAATAGTAGTCGCATTAATATTGGGATTTGTGGGGTAAGAATCAGCAAAAACAATGTGTGCACCCTTTAAAATAAAAGCATTGGCCGTAGAAGAAAAGGTATATGAAGGTATAATCACCTCATCACCTTCTTTAATTTCTAATAAAAGCGCCGCCATTTCTAAAGCATCTGTGCAAGAAGTAGTTAATAAATTTTGGATAAAACCATACTTTTGCTTAAAATACAAATTGCAGCGTTTAGAAAATTGATGATTGCCTGCGGTTAAGCCCGATTGAATAGCTTCGTTGATATACATTGTTTCTGTACCAGCTGCAAAAGGCCGATTAAATAAGATTTCTTTCATTGTAAAAATAGTGCTGCAAATATCTAAAACCTCTTTTAATCATCCTTTATAATGCTAAAAAAAATAAAAATGCCTTTATTTGCAGTTAAATACTATAAAATAATTCAACTTAATAAAAAATTGAAACTATTTGCTTAAAGTAATAAATAAAGTAGCCTCTCCACTAATAAATCTTTTGCCCGAAAATAACAGGTTAGAAAGAATATGGACTTTAGCCAAAGTAGATTTTAAAAAAAGGTATTATGATAGCTCGTTGGGTATGGTTTGGGCTTTAATGAATCCATTGCTTCGTTTAGCTGTTTACACATTAGCATTTGCCTTTATCAGGAGTTCACCATTCGAAAATTTTCATATTTATTTATTTTCAGCATTATTGTGTTGGATGTTTTTTTCTGAATTAACTAATAAAGCACTAAAAGCATTAAGGGGGAAAAGATATTTAATTGAAAATATACAATTCAATTGGTTAGATATTTTTTACTCATTAACAATAAGCACTTTATTTGGCTTTATGTTTAACTTAATAGCATATTTTGTAATAGGCATTATTTCTGGAGTTTACCCCACTTTATATGCATTGTGGCTGCCAATTTTGGTTTTAAATGTATGTATAACCGGTTTAGGCTTTTCTTTAATATTAGCAACGGTAAGTATTTTTTTAAAGGATATAGAACATTTGTGGAGTGTTTGTATTTTAGCTGGTTTTTGGACCGCCCCAATTTTTTTTATGTTAGAAGATATAGAGAAGAACTACCCCATTTTACTATATCTACATCCTGTAACACCAATAATGATTAATTTAAGAAATGCTACTTTCTACCATCAACCATTAGATATGGAATTTTTTGCTTGGGGTTGGTTATATGCTATAATTGTTTTAGGTATTGGTTTCTTTTTATTTAAAAAAGGAAAGCCCTATGCCATAGAAAGAATGTAAATGGATAAAAAGGAGATTGTAATTGATATTAATAAAGTAGCCAAAACGTATAAAGTTTTTGAAGCTAACAGCGATAGTATTCGCAATATTGTATTTAATATTTTTAAATTTAAAGAAAGAAGAGAAATAAAAGCTTTGCAAAGCTTGGATCTACAAATTGAAAAAGGAGAATTTTTTGGTATAATAGGTAGAAATGGAAGTGGAAAATCTACTTTGTTAGATATAATAATGAGAAACCTCAAACCTGATAAGGGAGGAAAAATTTATACTAAAGGAAAAATGATGAAACTTTCGTTGGCTATGGGTTTTGATCCAAACCTTACCGGAAGAGAAAATGTATATGTTAATGGGGCGGTGTTAGGCTTGTCATTTAAACAAATTGGTATAAAATTTAAAAAGATTTTCGAATTTGCAGAGTTAGAAGATTTTATAGATACAAAAGTTAAAAATTATTCGAAAGGAATGCGGATGCGCTTAGCCTTTGCCGTTGCCATAAATGTAGAAGCGGATATCTTTTTATTTGATGAGTTTTTTGGTGGAGTAGGCGATTTACGCTTCAAAAAAAAATCGGACGAAGTTTTTGAAAAATCATTATTAAAAAATAAAACTGTGATTATAGTAAGTCATAATTTAGGGGTTATAAAAAAACATTGCAAAAGATCATTATGCTTAGATAAAGGCAAAATATTAGGTATTGGCCCTACAGAAGAAATGGTCAAAATTTATCAAGAAGCCATAAAAAAAAGATAGTAAACAAAATTTTCATTCAATATAATAATTACCTTTTGCCAGTCAACAAGTCCGAACATATAGAAAGTGCCTAATAAATTTTTACCTTTACAAAAAAAATAAATTAAATATGAAGTTAGCAGTAGTAGGCACCGGATATGTTGGTTTGGTTTCGGGTACTTGCTTTGCCGAAACCGGTAACCAAGTAGTTTGTATAGATATAGATGCCGATAAAATTGAAAAGATGAAAAATGGCCACGTACCTATTTATGAACCGGGTTTAGAAGCAATGTTTGAGCGCAACACCAAAGCGGGCAGGCTAACTTTTACAACTGATCTAAAAGAAGGCATAAAAGATGCCGAAATAATTTTTTTGGCCTTACCTACACCTCCGGGTGAAGATGGTTCTGCCGATCTTTCTTATATATTGGGTGTTGCTAATGAGTTGAGTTTTATTATAAAAGATTATAAAGTTATTGTAGATAAAAGCACCGTACCAGTAGGAACGGCCGCAAAAGTTACGGCAGCATTGGTTAATAATTTAGATAGCGATTTGTTTGATGTAGTCTCTAACCCCGAGTTTTTAAGAGAAGGTGTTGCCGTAGATGATTTTATGAAACCAGACCGAGTGGTTATAGGTACTAACTCAGAAAAAGCAACAGCTATTATGAAACGTTTGTACGAACCCTTTGTTCGCCAAGGTAATCCTATTATTTTTATGGATGAAAAATCGGCCGAAATGACTAAATATGCAGCCAATTCTTTTTTGGCCACCAAAATTTCGTTTATGAATGAGATTGCCAATTTATGCGAATTAACAGGTGCCGATGTAGATAATGTAAGAATTGGAATTGGAACAGATACCCGAATTGGGAAGCGGTTTTTATTTCCAGGCGTAGGTTACGGCGGTTCTTGCTTTCCGAAAGATGTGCAGGCCTTAGCCAAAACAGCCAATGAAAATAACTACGATTTTAAGATATTGAATTCTGTAATGGAAGTGAATCAGTTGCAAAAACAAATACTTTCTACAAAAATATTAAACTATTACAATAATAACATAGAAGGCAAAACCTTTGCTATATGGGGTTTAGCTTTTAAACCCAACACCGATGATATTAGAGAAGCGCCTGCCTTGTATATTATAGAAAATTTATTAGCGAAAGGAGCAAAAGTGAAAGCCTTTGACCCAGAAGCTATGCAAAATGTAAAGGGAGTTTTTGGAGATAAAATTACTTTTTTAGAAGATCCTTACGAGGCGCTTGTAGATGCAGATGCCTTGGCTATTATTACCGAGTGGCAATTATTTAGAACCCCTAGTTTTAAAGTAATTAAAGAGTTATTAAAAGAACCCATTATATTTGATGGTAGAAACCTATACGACTTAGAAAGGATGAAGGAAAATGGATTTCACTATGAAAGTATGGGTAGACAATCGATAGCACAACACAGTTATGCCGATATTTAGTATTAATAACAAGAGAGTACTTTTTATTCATATTCCCAAAACGGGGGGAACGAGTATTGAAAATTGGTTGAGCAATTTTGGCGAAATGCAGTTTTATCAGCCAGGCATACCTACTTTTATGAAATGCACGCCTCAACACCTAACTTTTAATGATATCAACATTTTGTTTGGAGCGGATTATTTCGATTTAATCTTTGCAGTAGTTCGAAACCCTTATGAACGATTAGTTAGTGAATATATATTTAGAACCGCTGGTCAATTAAAAACCTTCAAAAAAAGAGTTGATTTTTCTGATTGGTTAATGTTACATTTAACTAAAGCCAAACAAAATAAACATCACTTTGATAACCATTTGCGCCCTCAAACTGATTTTGTAAATGAGCAAATGAAAGTTTTTAAGTTAGAAAATGGTTTAGAAGAAGTTATTAAATATTTAAAGAGTGCACTAAAAATAAAATCGACCAAAAAAATACCTCAACTAAATAAGTCTAAAGCTAAAAAAGATTTAATTTGGTCTGTTGAAGTTAGAAATGAAGTTAATCAATTTTATAGAAATGACTTTCTGCAACTTAAATATGAGCTGACAACACCTAAAATAAAACTACCCAAAACACACAGAGTACCTAACACCCCAAAAAAAATTAAACAGAGCAATTGATGAAACGTGTTTTAGTAACCGGGGCAGCCGGCTTTTTAGGTTCGCATTTATGCGACAAAATGATTGATAATGGTTACCACGTTATCGGTATGGATAATTTAATTACTGGCAATATGGAAAACATTAGCCATTTAATGCCCTTAAAAAATTTTGAATTTCATCACCACGACATTACCAATTATGTACATATTTCTGGTGCGTTAGATTATATTTTGCATTTTGCTTCTCCCGCAAGCCCAATTGATTATTTAAAAATTCCGATACAGACACTTAAAGTAGGAGCTTTAGGTACACATAACATTTTGGGTGTTGCGAAAGCTAAAAATGCACGTATTTTGGTAGCTTCTACTAGCGAGGTTTACGGCGACCCTAAAATTCATCCTCAAACAGAAGATTATTGGGGCAATGTAAACCCAATTGGCCCCAGAGGTTGTTACGACGAAGCCAAGCGTTTTATGGAAGCGATAACAATGGCATATCATACGCATCATAAAGTTGAAACGCGTATAGTAAGAATTTTTAATACGTATGGGCCACGTATGCGACCCAACGACGGAAGAGCTCTTCCAGCTTTTTT